>C687J35174_10000557_pt1 | contig 56344 bp, 58 predicted proteins | sample RifCSPhighO2_01_FD_35174 | JGI IMG/M metagenome (IMG submission 35174) | reverse complement strand
AGGCTCTCCAAAAAACTACAAAAGACCAACGAAAAAGCCTTAATATGTACCATACTGTATGGTTTCTCGGTCAGTAACTTCACGCGGCTTTATTTTTTATCGGCCTTTCAGGAGGTTGGCCTGGTGATCTTCTCCTTGCTCTGTATCGAAAGCTATCTTGATAACAGGAAATACAGACCGATCATATTTTTCGTTCTCGCCTTGCTTTCAAAGGAAACGGCTGTAGTCACTCCCTTAATACTTTTTGTCCTCGACTGGGCGAAGAAGAAGATCGAAATTAGAAAACTAACACCTTATCTATTAGTCTTGTTTCCCTATTTATACCTGCGCCTTTTTGTCTTTGGTGTCGTTTCAGGAGAAACGTATGTTTGGAATCCTTCCCCGCTCAAAGCAGCCAACACTCTTATTTGGTACATACTTTGGTCTGTCGGGGCACCGGAACTGCTGGTAGACTACATCGGCAACGGTTTTCGACCAATCGCGCGTTTTTTTAGCGACTTTCCCGGCTGGTGGCCGATCATTCTTGGACTATTGGTACTTAATCTTACTTTCCTCGGATATCTGTTTGCCAAAAAATTGGGCAGGTTTAATCGCCGGTTTGCTAGCTTTATTGTTCTGTTTATCATCTCATTGCTTCCGGTGCTATTTCTTCCCCAGCACAAATTCACCCTCGAGCTTGGTCTGCCCTTAGTCTGGTTCTGTTTTGCGGTAGCCAGACTGTTGCCAGAAAAAGGGAAGATCTTGGCATTTTTTCTTGTCGCTTATCTAACCTTAAATCTTTCCATGAACCACCTCACCTATGCCCGTCACTATTCGGTCGGTCGTGGAGTCGTCTCAAAGAAAGTGTTTGAGTATTTTTCAAAAAATTATTCCACCAGACCACAGAACAGTTACTTTGAGTTTATTAACGACACCCGAGTTTATACAAAGGAATGGGGTTCAAGCAGGCAAATCGCTAATAGCGTCGGAGGATCTGAACTTTTCCGGGTTCTCTATCGCGATCAGAACTACAATGTCTATTATGAAGATTTCCTTGAAGTGAGACCAGCGCTGCAAAGAATTCCAATTAGCTCTAAAATATTCCTTCAATGACAAACAAGAAGTTTTTTGGCACCACACTTATTTTATTGTTCCTGATCGCCCTGGCCCTTCGCCTATATAGAATCAATACGGTCCCCTTGTATGTTGATGAAACCAGTGGGCATTATTGGTTTCTGCATCAGCTTTCACTCCGAAGTGGCAATATCATCAGTCTCCTCTACCGTTCATTATATTTGGGTACTTTTAGTCTTACTTGGTTTCTTGGCAACAACATTCTGGGTGTTAGATTGCCGGCCGCTTTCTTCGGATCGCTACTTGCCCTCACCTTCTTTTTATTTGTTCACGCGCTTCAAAAAGAAAAAAAACTGGGCATATCCCTAGTCGCAGTAATACTAATAATTCTCCTTCCCTGGAGTTACATGATCGGGCGGATCGGCTATACAAACATAGCCATAATTCTTAATTTAATCCTTCTACATCTATATTTTTTTATCGGAGCCAAGAAAATCAAAGACTATCTCTTAAGCCTAGCCTTTCTACTCGTCGCGCTATTTTATTATCAATCAATGGTAGTTATCATTCCGATAATTATCCTATTGATAGCGAAAGAAATTTATTCAGCGTCCACAGACAAAGTCAGGAAGACTACAATCGTATTTTTACTAATAGCCGTTATCTTTTTTTCTCCCTTCGTCATCAACCGATACAATCTTCTTTCGCGTAATAGTCGAGGATTTGACTTAGCTATCTGGCGGGACGTTAATACTCCTCATGAGATCGATAAATACCGCGCCCTCTCCTGGAGCTCACAGCCGACGATCTTCTCTTTCGGTCTTCCTCCAGAGCAGTTAGCAAACAAATTTGTTTATAGCCGAGTCATCGCCAATCTCTCCGTTTTTGCACGAAATTATTTATCCTTCTTTTCTCCCGAGTGGCTTTTCCTAAGAGGCGATGCCATCCTGCGTCACTCGACGGGACAGGTGGGCGCTTTCTACCCCTTCCTTTTGCCGTTTATGCTCTATGGAGCCTTCAAATTTTTCAAAGACGCGGATAAAAAGGCCCGGACCACTTTTCTAGTTTGGATACTAATCTCCCCACTTCCGGCAGCTATTACGAAGGATGGGGCGGGTTATCTGCTTCGCGTTGTCACCCTGCTCCCTTTCCTAACATATTTCTGCGCCCTCGGACTGGTCGAGTCGTTTAGCCTGGTAAGGAAAAACTGGCGCCTGCCATACGGGATGCTCATTGCCCTCGTCAGTCTCTACTCCGTTTACTATTTCTTCTATGGCTATTTCCACGTCTATCCCGCCCTCTCCGCCCGCTCCTATGAGTATGGTTTCAAAGAACTCTCCGATTTTCAAGACACTCACAACCACGCGCCCATGCTCGTCATTTGGGATGGTTATTATCATTACGGCGACTTCCGTTTCTGGCAGAAGACTCCCCTTGGTCAATTCCAGGCCTTCAAGTTGAAACGTCTGGACTACGGCGATTCCACCTTTTGGCAAACTTTTCCAGACCTCTATTTTTCCGCGCCGAAGACAGTCGCTGATTTCAACCTTTTCCTCAAGGATACTAAGCCAGTCTACGTTGTCCTGCCGGACCGGCATTTTGTCAAATACCCGGTTGAGATAGAGGCGTTTCTTGAACCAGTCGAAGAAGTCAAATACCCCGATCAGACCACCGCTTTTCAAATCTTCACTCCCAAGGTGGACAATAAAACCATCTCCCGTTAAACTGTGCTCCAATGAGCAAATCGAAGACCAAAAGCTCGTCGAAGGGAAAGAAAAAAATTGCATTCATTACGGGAATTACCGGTCAAGATGGCTCGTACTTAGCTGAATTACTTCTCGATAAGGGCTACCACATTTTTGGCCTGCTCCGTCGAAAAAGTAAACAGGACTTTGGTAATGTTGGCCACATTCGCAATCAGATAAATTTCGTCTTCGGGGACCTGGCTGATCCGTCTTGTCTTTCGATGTATCTCGCGAAGATAAAACCTGATGAAATCTATAACCTGGGCGCTCAATCACACGTCCACGAAAGCTGGATGCAGCCCTTGGCGACAGCCGACCAGACGGGTCTCGGGGCGCTCCGTATTTTTGAGGCGGTCAGAAACGTCTGTCCAAAGGCTCGGGTCTACCAGGCCAGTACCAGTGAACTTTTTGGCGCCACCAAAATAACTCCACAGGATGAAAATACGCCCATAACCCCCGCCAATCCCTATGCTGCCGCCAAAGCCCTAGCGCATTTTGATGCTCAGATTTACCGCAAATCCTTCGGTCTGTTTATTTCCACCGGCATTCTCTTCAACCACGAAAGTCCCAGAAGGAGCCCCGACTTCGTTACCAGGAAAGTCAGCTTGGCGGTCGCGTCGATCAAGCTTGGGTTAAAAAGTCACCGCATCCCCCTCGGCCAGGGCGGGGAGCCAGTCGTCAACTCAGAAGGCAAACTCGAACTTGGCGGACTGGACTCGGTCCGCGATTGGGGTTTCGCCGGCGACTATGTCGAAGCCGTGTGGCGAATCCTGCAGCACAAAAAACCCGATGATTTTGTCATCGCCACCGGAAAAGGTCACACGGTCAAGGATTTGTGCCAAACGGCCTTTGACTACGCTGGTCTGAACTGGAAGGATTATGTGGTAGTAAACAAGAAATTGGTTCGACCAACTGAGACCGGACCACTGGTTGGAGACGCATCCAAAGCCAGAAAAACTTTAGGTTGGAAACCAAAGACCAGTTTCAAGGAATTAGTCGAGACGATGGTCGAGTCCGACCTCTCCCATTTGCGATAGTTTGACCTTTTGTGGGGTGAAAACAATTAATCACTTGTTGCGTTATAATTGCATCATGGCTATCAAAAAACAGCTATCAAAGTTCGACTTAAATGGCCTGATCTGGAAAGAGGGAGATCTTTTTGTGGCTAAAGCACTCGAGGTCGAGGTGGCAAGTCAGGGCAAGACAAAAAAAGAAGCGGTTGCTAATCTCGAAGAAGCTCTCGAGTTATATTTCGAAGGCGAAAAGGTCAAGCCGCTCAAGGTAACTCACTATAGATCGCTGGAGCTGATCAAAATCTCCCCCGAACTCAAAAGAGTTTATGCCTAAGTTATATTCGGGTAAAGAAATTGAAAAAAGGCTAATCAGGCTCGGTTTTGAAGAAGTTTCTCAAAAAGGAAGTCATCTAAAAATGACGAGAACAATAAAGGGTAGGAGGAGAGTAGTTATAATTCCGATGCATAAGGAGGTTGCCTTGGGAACCCTGAAATCAGTTTTGCGCCAGGCGGGCATATCGAAAGAAGTTTTAGATGGGGCGAAGTAATCACGTTTCCGCTAGAATAGTTCTGTGGACAAGATTAAAAGGATTTTTTTTGCCCAAACCACCAAAGATGCGCTGATTAGTTTTACCGGCCTGGGAACAATTGCCCTGGTAGGAATGATCTTCACCGTGATCATGGCCCGCGCCCTCGGGCCCACACTCTTCGGTATTTTTTCCGCTCTCAACGCGCTGGTCACCCTCCTTTCAAGCATGGGCGACCTGGGANTTTCCTCGGCTCTTGTAAATTTCATCCCCAAATTGGCCGACCGGCGCAACGTCATTGTTTCCACCGTCTTTTGGGTTCAAATTGCCGTCTCCGTCATTTTGGGCCTAACTCTGGCGGTCTTCGGTTTTAGGCCGGACCTGATCATTCCCGGGTCTCAGACCAGCCACTTCATCATCATCGGTATACTTACCGGCCTTTATGTTCTCCAGGGTCTGGCTCTGGGAATTTTCAACTCCGAAAAGAAGTTCCTCTCGGCCTCCATTCTTCAGGGGAGCGATTCTGTCATCAAACTATTTATCGTCGCGGCACTCTTTTTCGGCAAGAATCTCAACATCGAACTGGCTCTTCTCGCTAACGTTGTCTCTTGTCTTCTTTCGGTCTTTTTCGGGCTCGGCCGCGAGTTAAGAAATGTTCGCCCGATTTTTCCCAAGGCCCAGGTAATGGAAATTTTCCACTTCGCCAAATGGATCGCCCTCTCCCGCGCCTTCTCGGTCATGATTTCCCGCGTTGACGTTCTCCTACTGAATTACCTTGCCGGCGGATTCCAGGCGGGGATTTTCTCCGCTGCCAGCCGCATCGCACTTCTATTTGCCCTGCTTGTTTCTAGCATTGGCTCGGTTATCGCCCCAAGGTTTTCTGCTTTTGTGAAAAAAGAGGATATCAAGCAATACCTCAAGAAAGTCGCTCTAATGGTTGGGGGAATCTCCCTCATTATGATCGCCACAATAATCTTCGCCGATCCTCTGGTGCGGACCATCTTTGGCGAGAAGTATATCGCTGCCATCCCGGTCTTCCGCGCCCTCACGATTGCCATGATCCCATTCCTTCTTTCCGTCATTACCTCACAACCGCTTATTTACTCGTTCAACCAGCCGAAATTTTTCTCGCGGGTTACCATAATTCAGGTCACCGTTCTGATCGTCCTCGATTTGCTGCTAATTCCCCGTTATCAGGCCATGGGGCCAACGATCGCTCTTGGCATCAGCAACGTGGTCGCCCTGTCTCTTTCGGGTTGGAAACTATATAGTCTCCTGAGATGAAAAAGGCCAAGATCATTGTCCACTGCCTCACCCAAAACGAAGGCCGTTTGATTTGGTACACCATTAACTCAGTGCTTCCATTCATCGACAAAATGATGATCTGGGACATGAGCTCAACCGATGGTAATTGGGAAATTATCAAATCCATCAAGTCCCCCAAAATAGAACTTAACCGGGTCGGCCCAGGTAACCCCGATTATTTGACGGTGGTCAGACAACAGATGCTTGAGGCAACGCCAAAAGATTTCACCTGGGTCATGATTCTTGACGGAGATGAAGTCTGGCCAGGGAAATCCATAAAAACGGTGACTGAATTTGCAAAAAACAGTCCTGAGTATGAATCAATTGTCGTAAGGACAAACAACCTGGTTGGGGATATCTATCATCGCCTGCCGGAATCAGCTGGAAAATATCATCTCGCTGGCAAGGTTGGTCACCTGGCGCTCCGTTTCATGAATCGAAAGAAGATAAGCGGTTTACACGTTTTCCGCCCCCACGGCCTACAAGGATACTTTGATGGAGACGATCGTCTCGTCCAGGACCGCGACCAGGAAAAAATCAAGTTTTTCGATGTCTACTACCACCACGCCACCCATTTACCCAGATCCTTGGCCAGAGGGGGTGATTCGGCAGTACCCAAGAGAACTCAAAAAATAAAATATGAACTGGGAGAGGAAATAGAAACCCGCTGGATCCCGGAAGTATTCTTTGCCGCACATCCCAAAACTGTTCCTAACTTAACCAAGCATGCACCACTCTCTTTTTGGATAATATCATTTATTCTGACCATTCCACGGCGGATCAAACGAACCATTTTTCCAGGCAAGCATGGCTATTAAGAAAATCATCTTATTGTTTGTCGTTTCTAGACTTTTCTTTCTTTTTATTGCCGCTGTTTCACATGGTTTCGTCCAAACAGATCCAGGATATCTCGGTCAGCAGGTTAGTCAGGGTGAACCCTCGTGGGTATGGACTTGGGCCAATATGGATGGCCGTCACTTTATCAAGATCGCCACTCTCGGCTACACCGGCACCAATTTTATTTTTTTCCCTTTGTACCCATCCCTCATCGGTCTGGTTTCCTTCACTTCTCATCTGACCCCGATCACGTCCGGAATAATCATTTCAATTCTTTCCACAATATTAGCAGTCTACTACCTGCTTAAGTTAGCTGACCTTGATAAACTGAAGACTTCTAAGTTTGAAGTTCTCTTTCTGCTCTTCTTTTTTCCCTACGGCTTTATTCTCAACTCGGTCTACTCAGATGGGCTGTTTCTGTTTTTTACCACCACCTCTCTTTATTACGCACGAAAAGGTAACTGGCTTCTCTCTGGCATAAGTGCTCTTCTCTCATCCCTTACACGACTTAGTGGACTCTCCTTACTTCCCATCTTGATTTTTGAATGGTGGGCCCAAAGGAGAAAGGTTGGTTTGAGGGGGCTAATCGCTCCGACCCTAAACATTGTTGGTTTTCTTGGTTTTGCTGTATATATGCAAATCGTTCACGGCAACTGGCGGCTTTTTCAGATTTCGATGCGGGCATGGAATATGGAAAAAACAGTTCTGTTGCCACAGGTTTTATATAGGTATCTACATATTTTTGTATCCGTTTCTCCCAAATTGATTGTCTATTGGATTGCCGCCTTGGAATTTGTTGTCTTTATCCTGTCGTTTGTTCTTGCTCTTTACGTCTATAGGAAAATTCGTGCATCATACGGACTATTTATGATGATTTTACTTAGCCTTAGAACCTTTAACGGAACACTGGCGGGTACCCCGCGGTATCTCATCCATTTATTTCCCGTCTATCTGGGATTGGGCCTCTTGCTACACAACCACCCCCGGCTTCGATTTGTCTACTATCCCACAACCATAATCTTGGGCATTCTCATAACCTCCCTTTTTGTCCAAGGCTATTTCGTCGGTTAGGCGTCGCCACGGCGACCAACCCTTGTTCGAATGACATTGAAATTCTCTGCGGGGAAAAAATCGAGATACCTGCTCCGTTAGCTTTACTCATCAAGAAAAAGAATACTTTATTATTGTCCAAATTGCGTAGATCCCATCTCGCCAGCCGATTTTCTTTCCCTCTTCGTAACTTCTTCCGGCGTAGCTTACTCCGACCTCATAGACCCTAAAGTTATTCTTGGCCACCTTGATAGTAAATTCCGGTTCAAAGCCAAAACGATTCTCCTGAATATTGAGTGAATCAGCCACTTTTTTGCTGAAAGCCTTGTAGCCGGTTTCGATGTCCGTGAGATTCAAATTCGTGATACAGTCGGCCAGAAAGGTGATCAGTTGATTGGCGACCCGATGCCAAAAATAGAGTACCCGGTGAGGTTCCGAGCCAACAAAACGGGAGCCAAAAACAACATCCGCTTTTCCCGTAAGAATTGGCGAGATGAGAAGATTAATATCATTAGGATCATATTCCAGATCCGCATCCTGGATCACATAAATGTCCCCCGTTGTATTCTCCAATGCGGTTCTGATCGCCGCTCCTTTCCCAAGATTGTGTCGGTGGGAAAAAACCAGCACCTGTTTCCCATTTATCCTCGCAAGCTCTTTTTTGGTCCTATCAGTTGAGCCGTCATTGATCACCACCAAATTTTTTTTCACACCCTTTATTTTTGTCGCCAAGACGCGGCGGATTGAGGAGAGGACGGTTGCTTCCTCGTTGAAAACCGGCATGATAATGGTGAGCTTCTTCATCGTTGGGTGTAGTTTACAATATAGAGGCATGAAAATCGCTTTCTTGAATTACTACCAAACCGGGGTCCAGCGCGGTCTGGAAACTTTCGTCAGCGAACTTTCGGAAAAGCTCAAAAAAAATCACCGGACTTTGGTGTTGCCATCACCAGCCGGTACAACCCCGCCACCAAGGGAGCTGTCGTTGCCGCGCCGTTTATTTCTAGACCCCGTAAGCCTAAAAGTTGCCATCTGGACAATAAAGTCGCTTCCGACCGTAAGATGTTTCCGCCCTCAGGTAATTTTTTCACTAAACGGTGGTTGGCAGGCTCTGATCATTTCCGTATTTTGCCGGTTGTCCGGCGCCAGACTCGTCATCGCCGGCCAATCGGGTCCAGGTTGGGATGACCGCTGGAATCTACTGATGAAACCCAATCTGTTTGTTGCCTTGACCACGCGCCAGCTGGCCTGGGCCAAAAAGGCTACCATCTGGAAACAGGACTTCGCGCTAATTCCCAATGGGGTTGATCTCACACAATTTAGGAGTGCCGTGCCCTCGCAACGCGGGGCGGGAAAAAAGTTTCACACCGATTTAGAAAAGCCCATAGTCGTTTTGGTAGCCGCCTCAACTCCAGATAAGAGGGTAGAGCAGGGGATACGGGCCGTCGCGAAGCTAATGCGCGGCTCGTTGTTGCTTCTCGGAACCGGACCGATGGACGAGAGGATCAACAAATTAGGTTATGAGCTACTGGGTAAAAAGAGATTTTTCCATACTTCAGTCAAGCACAACCAAATGCCGGAGTACTACCGCGCCGCCAACCTGTTTACCCTCTGCTCATATAGCAGTGAAGCCTTTGGCATCGTCTATCTTGAAGCCATGGCCGTAGGCCTCCCCTGTGTCGCCACCGATGACGAGTCCCGTCGTGAAATAGTTGGCAAAGCCGGAATCTTCGTCAAAAACCCCGAGGACGCCGATGAGTATGCCGCCGCCCTGAAGCAAGCCCTGTCAAAGGATTGGAAAGACCAAGCGCGCAAACAAGCAGAAAAATTTTCCTGGGACAAAATTGCTGCCGAATATGAAAAAGTTCTATAGTCTATTAATTATTCTCCTCTTCGCCGCCGGAGCTTTTCTGCGATTTTATAACTTCGAGAACCGTCTGATCTTTGGTCCGGAACAGGGCATCTCTTTGCTAACCTCTGCCGGAAATCTTACCAAGTTTTCCTTACTGGGAGAATATAATCTCCAGCGTGCCACCAGCGCCGGACACAATCTTATCCACGGACCCCTTTTCAGCTATTTTCTTCTACCTTTCATAGTTTTATTTAATTTTCGAGTACTTCCTGTAAGTCTGGTTTTCCCATTTCTGAATCTGATAACGGCTCTGATTCTCTTTATTATTTCTAAGAAATTGTTTGGGAAACTTGTCGCCGCACTTACTCTATTTTTCTTCTTATTTAGTTCTTTGATGATTTATCACTCACTATTCATCTGGATTTACCACCCCCTGATCCTACTCGGTACTCTTTCTATTTGGTTTATCGCCGGGCTTTCAAAAAACCAAACCAAAGTATCATCAGTTTTCTGGCTCGGGCTAATCTCCGGGATAGGTTTTTCACTCCAGTATCCCTTCTTAATCTATTCCGCCTTTTTATTTTTCCTGGTTATCTTTCTCTCAAAAAAACGTCTCCCGGCGATCAGCCTATTTCTCGGCGGCTTCTTTTTAGCAAATATTACCCGCGTCATTTTTGATCTGCGGCACGACTTTTATCACCTTCGGACTTTGTGGCAGTTTTTTCTTGACGTTTACTTTTATCGCACCATTTCAGGAGCCACTTATTCATATCATTATCTTCATCTCTTTCCTATTTTTTGCTTACTCCTCGCCCTCGTTACGGGCGGACTCTATAAAGTTAGAAAAGTCTTAGCCCTCATCCCGATCACCATCTTCCTATACCTTAGTTTCACTTCACCCTTATTAGATCTAAAAAGATCCACCGGCATGCCCCCAGGAATTACCTTGAAGTCGCTCGAGGCGGCGGCCAATACCATTGCCGACGATCTGTCCGTCGGTCCGCCAGCCGGAGGATTTAACGTTGCTACCCTCTGGGATTTTGACACCGTCGCCCGGCCGATGAAATATCTCCTCCAGTACAACCATGGCTTGACCCCTCAGGGTTTCGAGAACTACGGCAACCTCGATGCCCTTTATGTTTTTGCTCCGGAAGACCGGGATATAAATAATCCCGAAGTTTGGGAATTGAACACTTTCAAGCCCTACCGGGTCACCACTCTAATTTCTCCATCGGCCAAGTATCGTCTTTACAAACTTACCAAATGAAATTAAAAAACTGGCTCCTGTACGCGGCCATTTTGATGCTACTTCACCTAGCTTTATTGGTCACCACCCAATTCACCGCCTGGCCGGAAATGCTTTTTTGGCCCTATCTCTTGCTGAAGGGCTGGCTGCCCTACCGCGACATCGGCATCGCCCATTCGCCCTTGCTGGTGGTCGAACTGACTGCTTTTTACAACCTCCTGGGGGTGGGTATCCTGCAGCAAAAAATAGCCAGCTGGCTGGTGCCGCTTCTGACCGACTGCCTGCTGATATATTTTTTCGGGAAACTGTTCGGGATAAAAAAAGCCCTGCTTGCTCTGGCATTTTATATTCTGTTCCAGGTCTATTACGATGGCAATGGTATCTGGTTCGATCATGCCCTGGCTGTATTCTCGATTACCATCTTTTATTTTCTCGAAAAGAAAAACCATCTCTCGGTTGGCGTCTTTTGGGCGCTGGCTTTCCTGACCAAACAAACCGCCTTTTGGTTTTCTCTACCGGTCTTCTATTATCTTCTGATCGTCAAGGAAAAAAAGAAATTTATTGTCGATATTCTCAAGGGAGCAATTCTGGTTCTGGCAATCTTCTTTCCGGCGCTTTTCATTTTCGGCATCCAGCAGGACTACTTTGCCTGGTCGATAATTTTTGGTATCGGTGTCTTGCCCAAACTTGCCGCCAAAGTTTCATCGGTCAGGACGATGATCGCTTCATTTGTGCCGTATCTGATTTTCACCCCGCTTTTCATGACCAAATTCAAGAAAAAGCCCGTCGCGATATTCCTCTGGTCCATCGCTGGAGCGATGGGGGCGATCCCGAGATTTGAACTGTTTCACTTTCAGCCAGCCGTACCATTTCTGGCTCTCGGGTCTGCCAGCCTCTTCGCTTTTCTTCTTGGGTCAAAGAAAAAAACCTATTCTATCGTCTCACTTTCGATTCTTCTCCTGGTTTTGGCAGTAATCGGACGGGGGATTGCCCGAAAGTTTCTCAAAGAAGAACGTTTCTACACTGCCGACGATAAAAAAATAGCCAATTATGTCTCCAGGCTGACCATCCCGAATCAAGCCATCTTCGTCACCAATTACTGGGACAATCTTTATCCTCTGACCGATACTATCCCTGCCACTAGACCTTTTATTCCTCAGTTAACCCAATATATGTTTCAACCCGGTTTTGAAGACGAAAATGTCACCGACTTGGTGACGACGCCTCCGAAAATTGTTGTCCGTGGCCAATTCCGCGGGCCGCAGGATCCGTATCGATTTGAGAAAATCAACAACTTCATAGACAATAACTATCAGACAGCAAACTCGGTCGGAGGGATAGACATCCTGAAAGCAATAAAGAAATGAAAAAAACAATCTCGGTCATCATTCCCGTTTATAACGAAGAAAATTCCATCACCGCTTGTCTTACGACTTTATTCAATCAAACTCAGAAGGCAGCCGAAATCATTATTGTTAATGATGGCAGTACCGACAGCACCGTTTTTTTGGTCAAAGAGTTTCCGGTCAAGGTTCTCTCGCAGGCGCACAAAGGTCCCGGTGCCGCCCGAAACCTGGGGGCGAAGCAGGCCATTGGCGAGATCCTCGTTTTTGTCGACGCGGATATGACTTTCGACGAGAATTTCTTGAAAGAACTAGTCGCCCCGATCCTTTCCGGAAAGACCAAGGGAGTCTTTAATACCTCCGAATATGTCAGCAATTTCGACAATGTCTGGGCCAAGTGCTGGAACTTCAACCAAAATCTTTATACAAACCTAAGGCTGAATCCAAAAAGCAGAGAAGAAAGTGAGGACTTCCGCGCTATCACCAAGTCGGAGTTTGACCGGGTTGGCGGTTTCTCGCTCACCGGCTACATGGATTCGCGGACTCTGGTGGGAAAGCTTGACTACCGCCCCATGCCGGTAGAGAACGCTATTTCATATCATGCCAACCCCAGTTCCTTGGGTGAGATTTATCGCCAGGCCCGTTGGATCGGCCGGCGCAAAATGAAGCTGGGTCCGGTCGGCCAGATAATCAATTTAGTGCGCTACAGCGCTCCCTTTTCTATCATTTTTGGTACGCTGAAAGCCGTAAGAACCGCCATCCCCGAGTTTTTTGTATTTAAGCCTGTCTACGACCTGGGCTTCTTTTCCGGCACGCTGACCAGTCTCCTCGGGGGAACTTCGGCCCGCTAACTGGCATATAATCAAAGTTGAGAATGGAATCAATCCTATTATTTATCCCCTCCCTAATTCTGCGTTTGGTTTCTGCCAATCAAAGTTTCTGGCTCGATGAAGGAGCGTCCCTGGTTTTTGCCCGCCTCCCGCTGACCAATCTTTTTTCCGCCCTCCTAAACGATTTTCATCCACCGCTTTTCTATCTGTTCCTTCATTTTTGGCTGCCATTGGCCGGGAACACCGAGTGGGTCATCCGTTTGCCTTTCATTATTCTCGGCGCCCTCTGTGTCCCCGTCCTTTACAAACTTTTGCTGGAACTGCTTGGCCGTGAAAAAAAGAAAGTTGCTCTGGTCGCCTCGCTTCTCCTAATGATCAATCCACTCCATACCTATTACTCGGCAGAACTCCGGATGTACTCGGCCAACGCCCTCTTTTCACTTCTCTCCTGGCTTTATTTGCTCCGGGCGGTAAAAGACAAAACCCAAAATCCCATGCCTTGGCGTTTCTTCACTCTGTTTACTGTCCTTAATGTCTATTCTTTCTACGGCGCCTTCTTCAACCTGGCGGCACAGTGGCTCTTCCTATATTGGCAGCACCGGAAGAAAATAAAACCGTTCTTGGTCAGCAATCTTGTCACCACCCTCTTCTTTCTCCCCTGGCTTCTTTCATTCTTCAAGCAACTCGCCGGCGGCGGCTATCTGACTCGCGCACTTCCCGATTGGGCGGAGCTTTCCGGAAATCTCTCTCCGAAGTCGTTGGGCTTGATCATGGCCAAATTCACCTTCGGCCGGATCAGTCTGGCGAACAAAAGCGCCTATGCTGTCTTTGTTGCCGGCATCTCACTCTATTTTCTTCTTTGCTCCTACCTTGCCAGTCTGGCAAAAGAGGGGAAGGCGCTCCTGGTCTGGTTTTATGGTGCTCTCGCTGTAGCCATTCTTGTTAGTCTACGCGCACCTGTCCTCGGCTATTGGCGTTTTGTGTTCCTTGTTCCCGCCTTCGTCTCGATCATCACCTTGGGTCTTTCCAATCTTCCGGGAATCGCCAACAAACTGAACCTCTTCGTGGTCTTTTTGGTTTTTGTCCTGGGCAATCTCATTTTTTGGACCACACCCGCGCTTCATCGGGAGGACTGGCGGGAAGCAGGCAGGCTAATCGCCAAAGACAAATCCCTGTCGATCGTGAATTTCCCCGATGTTTTTGCCCCTCTGAAGTTCTATGCCCCCGGCGTCTATTTCTATCCCGATCAGGAAAAACTGGGGAAGATGCGCCCCGATCTGGACCAAAGCCTGCCTCTGGTTCTCACCGGCAAAGAAACCGTTTTTGTCTTCGATTATCTATCTGATCTGACCGATCCCAAGCGCTCGATCCTTACCTGGCTAACTCGGGCCGGATTCAAACAGAATCCAACCCACAACGTCAACGGTGTCGGTTTCGTTTACGAATTTTCAGCCCCAAAATAAACTTATGAAAATCGCCATTGATGTCTCCCAAATAATTTATGGCACCGGCGTCTCCGTCTACACCAGGAATCTCGTCAGTCACCTCGTCAAACAATATCCTGAGGACGACTATATCCTTTTTGGCGGCTCTCTTCGCCGCCGTCGTGAACTCGAGATTTTTACCAACCGCCTCAAAACAGTGAGTAAGTTCTATTATCTGCCCCCTAAATTTATGGATCTTTTGTGGAATTCGTTCCACGTTTTTCCGGTCGAGAAGCTGATCGGCGAAGTCGACGTCGTTCACACTTCCGACTGGGCCGAGCCGCCGAGCCGTTTGCCCAAAGTGACGACCGTCCACGATCTCATCCCGTTCAAGTATCCCCACACCACCCAGGGAGGAATCCGCATCGCTCACAAAAAACGACTCGCCTGGGTGAGCAAGGAATCCGATGCCATTCTCGCGGTTTCTAAATCCACCAAGGATGACCTGATGGATCTCCTCAAAATTAGTGAGGATCGGATCATCGTTACCCCGGAGGGTGTTGACTCTTTTTACAAGCCCCAACCCCCCGGCCTCATCGAAACCGTCAAAAACAAATATCATATCGAGGGCGACTTCCTTTTCTCTCTCTCGACCCTGGAGCCAAGGAAAAATCAACAGCGCCTGATCGAGGCCTACAAAATCGCCAAAGAGGCAATTCCCGGTCTCTCCCTCGTCCTCGCAGGCCGGACCGGCTGGGGAGAAGCGATAAAACCCGTTCCCGGCGTGATCCTTCCCGGCCATATTCCCGACGCCGATCTGCCCGCACTTTATTCCGGTTGCCTTGCTTATGTTCTCCCCAGTCTTTACGAGGGTTTTTCCCTCAGTCACCTGCAGGCTATGGCCTGCGGTGCTGCCGTCGTCGGCAGCAATATCTCCTCCATGCCCGAGGTCATCGACAATGCCGGCCTTCTCGTCAACCCCATCAGCGTCGGCGAAATTTCATCGGCTATAATCAAGGCCGTCAAACAAAGGGCCACCCTGGGGCAGAAGGCGATCAAGCGCGCCAGGCTCTTCACTTGGGAGGAAACCGCCAAGTTGACCCACGAAGCTTACGAACGCGTGGTCGCCAATAACAAATGATATGGTCATCGGAATAGATATTAATGAAGCCAACATCGGCCAAAGAGTTGGTGTCAACCAGGTGGCCTACGCCACTTTCAAGGCCTTGGTCGCAGCCGTGGGTTCAGAAGACCAGATCATCGCCCTAAGTAAGGAGCGTCCTTTGCCCGACCTCCCCGTCGCTCGCGACAACCTAAGCTATGAGATCTTCGGCCCCAAACGTCTCTGGGTCATGACCGGCCTCACCAAACGGCTTTTTTTGAACAAACCGAAGATCGACGTCCTCTTCTCACCCAGCCACTACACCCCGCTGTTTTCGACCGTTCCCGCCGTGATATACCTGATGGACCTTTCCTACGAAAGATTCGGTACCGAGTACTTCACCACTTACGACATCAACCAGCTCAAGCGCTGGACTCCGCTTTCGATCAAAAAAGCAAAGCACGTCCTGACAATTTCAGAATTTTCCAAATCGGAGATCATCGCCCTCTACCATACTTCGCCTGAGAAAATTATCGTCGTTTATCCGGGCTTTGACCGCGAGACCTATCACTCGAAGATCCCCAAGACCAAGCAGCTCCAGGTCAGGAAAAAATACGGTATCGCCGGCAAGTATTTCCTCTATGTAGGTACTCTCCAACCGAGAAAGAACCTAGGCAAGCTGATCGAGGCCTTTGGCAAATTGAAAAACAAACAGGTCAAGCTCGTCATCGGCGGCAAGAAGGGCTGGCTCTTTGACCAGATCTTCGATCAGGTGAAACATTTGAAACTGGAAAATCGCGTCATTTTCCTCGGTTTTGTCCCCAATGAAGACCTGTCCGGATTGATCAAGGGCAGTCAGGCTTATGTTCTCCCCAGTCTCTACGAAGGTTTTGGTATGCCTCCGGTTGAGGCTCAGGCCGTCGGTGTTCCGGTGGTAGTCAGCCGCGTCAGTTCTTTGCCGGAGGTGATCGGCACCTCCGGGATTTACATTGAAGATCCGAATTCAGCTGATAGCATCAAGGCGGCTCTCGAGAATGTCCTTTCTTTGAAGAAAAGCGAGCGGGAAGCCATCGTTGAGGTCGGGAAGGAAAACACTAGGCGTTTTGACTGGAACATCTCCGCCGCCAAAGTCCTCGAGATCCTGAAAACAGCCGCCGCTAAGTAGTTAGGTAGTTGCATTTTCTACAACAACTTGTAGCCCATCGATCTGAAAGCATTTACTAATCATTGACTAATGAATGACTGTGTAGTATCATGTACCCATGAAGCTACAAATAACATTGACGAAACAGGAAGAAAGGCTTCTTTCAAGTAGAGCGGAAATTCTCGGGTATGATGTCACCAAGTATGTGAAATTTCTTTTGGCTAGAGAGGCCCTTTTGGCCAAACCGCGCGTTTTTCAGATGAACGAGTCCCAGGTGGATAGAGTTGAGCAGGCTTTCATCGCGGAAAAAACCGGTGAAACCAAGGAGTGGCACTTCGAGGAAGATGATAATTAGATCGACATCAAATTTTGAGAAAAAGGTTAGAAAACTCAAGACCAAAGATGAGAGTCTTAAAAAGCGAATCGATAGCAAACTTAAGGTCTTGCTTCAGAATCCAAAGCATCCGTCTTTGAGAATTCACAAACTAGTTTCAATCCGCCATGAGGCTTGGAGTATAAGTGTTAATATGCAACTGAGAATCTTGTTTGTTTACCGTGACTACGGGGTACTTTTGATCGATATCAGTGGTCACGACGAGGTTTATTAATGCCTGCCGATGTTACAATAAAGTTATGCGCATCGCTAATCTCTCGTTCACCTCTGCCGGAATCACCTTCGTCGATAAGGACAATCGTAAACTCAGTCTCGGCACGGCCTTCAAAAAAATCTTTGTCCGCTTCTACAATTACTTCCTCGATGGGCAGCTTTACGTTCTTTGGATCATCGGCTACGTCCCGTTTCATTTTGTCCGCCATTTTTTCTACCGGCTTTGCGGCATGAAGATCGGCCAAGGCAGTACCCTTCACATGGGCGCTAGGTTTTATCAGCCGGCAAAGATCGCTATCGGCGAGGGCAGTATCATCGGTGATCATATTTTTCTGGACGGACGCGCTCCTTTGAAAATCGGTAGTCACGTGGATATAGCCAGTCAGGTCATGATCTACAACAGCGAACACGACCTGACCGACGAAACCAACAAAGCAATCGAGGAGCCGGTCACGATTGAGGACTACGTCTTCATTGGTCCCAGGGTCATCATCATGCCCGGAGTCACCATCGGTAAGGGTGCCGTCGTCGCCGGTGGGGCGGTCGTGACTAAGGATGTCCCTGAACTGACCATCGTCGGCGGAGTGCCGGCCAAAGAAATCGGTAAGCGCGAGATCAAAAATTTGAATTACCGTCTGGGTCGCGCCCGCCTTTTCCAATGAAAAAAATAATTCTTTTTCTTGCCCTGATCTTCTACCTTGCCGGACTTTTTTATCTGACACGGCCGGCCCCGGCACTACCCAGCCTCGCAGATAGCGCCCGCTCTGATGAGCCCGGCGATACCGTCCAGCACCCAGACCAATCGGCCTATTACACCAATCGCAATAGCCGGCCGGGGATACTCGGCGAACTGCAGCAAAAGTTTGGTCTGCCCATTTTTGCCCAGTTGTCCTACCGCCTCAACTACCGCCCCGAGGAGGCCTTTGCCATGGTTCGCGATCAGCTGCGGGCATACTACATCGAGGAAGTCGTCCATCCCCTGCGCGAGTCCCTCTTCATCAATGTTTGGGAGCCGACCAAGTCGCCGCTCATCGAGTTGGTCGACCAGGGGGCCCAGCGGATGTACCTCCACAACGTCTACTATCCCGTCAAAGTGACCCTCCGCCCGGTCTACTCGGAAGTCTGGACGAGGCTTCTCGTCTGGACGCTGATCTTCCCAAGCATTTATGCTGTTTTTCTCTCGCTGAAGCAGTCACTAGCGAAACAAGTCTAAATGGCCAAATCCATTGACCTCTCCGTTATCATCGTCAACTTCAATACCAGAGAAGTCACTCTCGCCTGTTTGCAGTCCCTATACGAGCATACTGAAGGCATCAATTTTGAGGTGATCGTCGTCGATAACGGCAGCGCCGACGGCTCGGCCGAGCCGCTTTCAAAACTGGAGAGTAAGTACAAGAACTTCAAACTGATCCGCAGTTCTGTCAATCTTGGCTTTGGGGCGGGAAACAACCTAGGAGCCAAGGAGGCAAGGGGGGAGTATCTTCTTTTTCTCAATACCGACACGTTATTTACTGGAAATATCCTGCCCCATTGCGCCGAAGTTGTCAGAAAAGACAATCAAATTGGAGCTTACAGTTGTAACCTGGTGAACAAAGACGGCAGCCATCAGCCCTCGGGCGGCTACTTCCCGAACCTCGGCCGCCTCTTGGCCTGGCAGTTCTTCGTTGACGACCTGCCCCTCATTGGCAGTCTGATCAGATCGATTCACCCCCACTCTTCGGTGCAAAACCCCGACTGGATTACCGGCGCCTTTATGCTCGTTCCCGCCAAAACTTTTCGGGAAGCCGGGGGCTTTGACGAAAACATCTTCATGTATACCGAGGAACTTGAGCTTTGTTACCGGATCAAGAAGCTCGGCAAGAAAGTCGTCCTCGACCNGAGCACCTCGATCATTCACCTAGGCGGCGCCTCCGGCGGCTCTTATCTCGCCCTGACCAAAGAAGTCGAGGGTATGATCTATTTTTGGAAAAAGCACCTACCCTCCTGGCAACTCCCCCTCGTCAAGTTCATTTTTGGCTTGGGTTCATTGCTAAGACTGATCATATTTGGGATAATTGGCACTAATGCAACCGCACGAAAGTCGTATTGGCAGGCTCTTCGCCAACTTGCTTAAGTATCTCACCGCCGCGATCCTCATTTATATCCCGCTGTATCCGAAATTTCCTCTCATCACCCTCCCTGGTTCCTCGGTAGCGATCCGCGCCGAAGATTTCTTGATCCTACTGGCCGCCTTCGTTTTCCTGGGCCATTTTCTAGTTCAAAAACAGAAAAAACTGCCTCCGCTTGGTTTTCAGGTGATCATTTATCTTCTCGTCGGTTTGGTTTCCTCCCTCTCGGCCATCCTGATCACGAAGAACGTCGCCCCGCTTATTGTCATCCTGCATCTTTTCCGCCGTCTGGAGTATCTTCTCGTCTTTTTCTTTGTCTACTACGTCGGTGTTTCCGGCTGGCTCACCCGTCGCTTTCTTTTCGAACTGATCCTCCTTCCCGCTGTTGGTGTTTTTCTTTACGGGGTCGCCCAGATCTATTTCGGAGCGCCGGTAATTTCTACAATGAACACCGAGTTTGCCAAGGGGGTTGCCCTCGTCCTTCAGCCGGGCGTCCAGCTGTCCAGCACCTTCGCCGGTCACTACGACCTGGCTATTTACCTGGCGATGATCCTCGCCTTCCTGGCCACATTGCTTACCTTCACCAAGAAACGAATCCACCAAGTCGGACTCCTCGCCGGTTACGTCGCCCTGATCTGGCTCTTTACCCAAGCCGGTTCGCGGATCGGCTTGCTTGGCCTGACCTTTTCTGTCGGTCTCGTATGTTTGATGCGAAAAAAGCTCGCCTTGGGTTTCCTCCTCGTGGCCATTATTATAGGCAGCGTCTTCACCAGCCCGAACATGGTCCGCCGCATCAACAACATTCTGAAAGTATTCCAATCCCAAGCTCAAAGTTCTCTATCTGTGAAGCCGGCTTTGGCCGCCGAAAAGAATCTCGGGGAGGTACTCGCCGAGACTGCGCTTCGACCCATCCAGCAGGACGTCAGCACCAGTATCCGCTTCGACGTTGAGTGGCCCCGGGCACTTCGCTCTCTTTACAAGAATCCCTTCCTCGGGACCGGCTACTCTTCGATCTCGCTCGCGACAGACAACGAATATCTCCGCGCCCTGGGAGAAACTGGCCTTCTTGGGTTCCTCGCCTTTATCTCGATTCTGATCGCCCTGGGTCGGGGACTGTACCTCCGTTACCGCAAAGCCAAAAGTAATTTGGATAAGGTCCTGACCCTCGGCGCTCTGGGGGTCTTCTCGGTTTTTCTGATCTCCGCCATTTTCCTCGACGTCTTCGAGGCCAGCAAGATCGCCATCCTCTTCTGGGCCTTTACCGGTTTAGCAATGAGCAGCCGGGCATGAAAAAATCATTTCTAGCAGAAATCATTACCGTCGGCCTGATCCTAGTCCTGGCATTGGTACTCAGGCTCTACAAGATCGACAACGCCATTGCCGATTGGCACTCTTGGCGTCAGGCAGACACCGCTTCTGTTACCCGCGTTTTTGACAAGGAGGGGATTAACCTACTGGTTCCCCGTTTCCAGGATATCAGTAGCATCCCGTCAGGCAAACCAAATCCCAATGGTTATCGCATGGTCGAGTTCCCACTCTACAACCTCCTCCACCTGACAACCTACCGCCTTGCCCCTTCCCTGGGAATCGATCAGGCCGGACGGTTGACTTCCGTTCTCATTTCCCTCGTCTCGATCATCTTCCTGTATTTGTCTGTGCGGAAACTCTCCGGTAGGGCACTCGGCCTTGCCTCTGCATTGCTTTATGCGGTCATGCCGTTTTCAATTTATTACAGCCGGGTCGTTCTCCCCGAACCATTGATGATCACCCTATTCCTCATTTCCTTTTATCTTTTCCTCCAAAAAGGCGTCTTAAGTTTTCTTCTCTCGGCCGTCTTCCTTGCCGGTGCTCTGCTGGTCAAACCCTACGCCATTTTCTTTACTCTGCCCTTTCTCTATTGGTGGTGGACTCACAAAAACGAAAAAAGATTTACTCTGCCCTGGTTATTTGCCTACGCGGCCATCGCATTCGTCCCACTCTTGGCTTGGAGGTCTTGGATCAAACAATTCCCCGAAGGTATCCCGGCGAGCGCCTGGCTTTACAACAATCTGGGCATCCGTCTTCGTCCCGCCTGGTTTCGCTGGCTCTTCGGTGTCCGTATCGGTAATCTGATCCTGGGCTACTGGGGACTCATTCCTTTTGGCTTGGGGGTCTTATCTTTGAAGAAGCTCGACGGTTGGATCTATCGCCTGTTCTTGCTCGGTATCGTGGCTTACTTTGTCGTTTTTGCCGGCGGCAATGTCCAGCACGACTACTACCAGGCGATCACCATTCCTTATCTTGCAGTCGTCACCGCCTTTGGCCTGCTGACGATGATCAAACCCCACCCGAGCTTCTCAAGAGCCTCCGGCATTTTGCTCGCCGTTTTTTCTTTGGGGATGATGCTTTTCCTTTCCTGGTATGAGATCCGCGGCTATTACCAGATCAACAACCCCGCCATTGTAGAAGCCGGCAAACGAGTGGACCAGCTACTGCCAAAGGACGCCAAGGTCATCGCCAGTTACAATGGCGACACCGCCTTCCTCTATCAGACGAACCGTTTCGGCTGGCCGGCCATAAACACTGATCTTTCCGTCATGCTCAAGGGAGAAAGTAATGTCTATTACGTCAGTGTCAATTATGACAAAGAGGCGAACGCGGTCATGGCTGATCCAGGAAACCTTGTTCTCGTAAAAGACCCCCGCCTCCTTATAGTCAAAGTCGCCAAATGAAGATCCTGATGTTCACTCCATACCTGCCGTATCCGGATTCTTCCGGCGGTCAGATCAGAACCCAAAACCTCCTGAAGCACCTGAGAAAGAAACATGACATTACTCTTTTTTCCCTGATCAAGTACCCCAAAGAAGAGCAGTATATCCCGATCCTCGAAAAGAACTTTTGCAAAAAAGTCCGTGTTTTTTACCGTCCCGAGAAGCCCTGGATGATCCAAAGTATTTTGCGTACCGGGTTTTCGAGCAGCCCATTCCTGGTCGTAAGAAACTTTTCGCAACAAGCAAAAAAAGCGGTTGAGGAAGAGCTGAAAACCGGGGACTATGATCTGATCCACGCCGAAACCTTCTATTCCATGCCTCACATTCCAAAAACCAACCTGCCGGTGGTTCTCGTCGATCAAACGATCGAATACAAAGTCTATGATCACTACGTCAGAAACACCGCCCCCTTCTTCATCCGGCCCTTGCTTTTCATTGACGTTGCCAAACTCAAGTATTGGGAGCGCTACTACTGGCGGGAGGCTGATAAGGTCATTGCTGTTAGCCAAAAAGATAAGGATGAGATGCTTGGCGTCGAACCCAGTCTCGACGTTGATATTGTCGGGAACGGCGTCAATCTGGACCTTTTTCAAAAAAAAACCAGCTGGAGCAGCAAGTCGCCGGTCGTCATGTTTATGGGCAACTTCAACTGGCTGCAAAATACCGAGGCGGCCGAGCTTCTGATCGACAAGATCTTCCCGATCATCAAGGAGGCCGTGTCCGGTGCCAAACTTCATATCGTCGGTCAGCATCAACCCGAGTCTCTTGGCCGACGGGCGAGTGCGGACATCATCATCAGTAACCTGGCCGAGGATGACATTGATAGTATCGTCAAGGCAAACTACGAGGCTTCAGTCTCGGCCAGTCCCTTGCGCGGTCCGGGTGGCACCAGACTCAAGGTTCTCGCTGCCATGGCCAGCAAACTCCCTATTGTCAGTACCGGCGTCGGAGTCACCGGCCTGGGTGTTCAAAGCGGCAGGGAGGTGATTATCGCCGACGACCACAAGGTGATGGCCAAAGCGATCATTGACCTCCTGAAAAACCCAAGCCATAGCGAAAAACTTGCCAAGGAGGCATATAATTTCGTCCTTGAGAACTATGACTACGCCAAGATCGCCGAAAAACTAAGCCAGATCTACCTTTCTCTTGATGGGAAAAAACATGAATAAACTCGACCTTTCCATCATCATCGTCAACTACAACACCAAAGATCTTTTGGAAAACTGTTTGGTTTCCGTTTTCAAAGCAGTGGCTCCGAAGAATGGCTTGGAGGTGATCGTCGTTGATAACAATAGCACAGACGGCAGCCGGGATATGGTGGCGAAACGGTTCAAACAGGTTAAGCTTGTCAGAAACAAAGAAAATCTTGGTTTTGCCCGAGCCAATAACGAAGGGTTCGGGGTGGCAAAGGGGAAGTATCTCCTTTTTTTAAACTCCGACACTGTTGTGAAGCGTTACAGTTTCGTCAAACCGCTGAAGTTTATCAAGAACCACCCCAAAGCCGGCGCTGTCACCATCAAATTGATCACTGCCGATGGCACAATTGACCTTGACAATCACCGCGGTTTCCCCACCCCCTGGGCTTCTTTCTGTCACTTCTTCGGCCTGTCTGCTCTTTTTCCCCATTCGATCCTGCTTAACTCTTACCACCTCGGCCAAAAGAAACTGAATCGGATCCACTCAATTCCGGTGGCAGCCGGTTCCTTCCTCTTGATGAGCGCAAAGCTATTTGACGAAATTGGTCGTTGGGATGAGGCCTACTATTTCTACGGCGAGGACATCGATCTCTGCTACCGCATCGGTCAGGCCGGTTACAAGATCATTTACTATCCCAAGGTTAGTGCTCTTCATCTGAAGGGGGCGTCATCGGGCCTGCGGAAAGAAACAGTCACCCTGGCCAAAACGGATCGAGTCACCCGAATCAAAGTCGCCAAGGCTTCCATCCAGGCAATGAAGATCTTTTATCAGAAATTTTATGCCAAAAGATATCCCTTTTTCGTCACCTGGTTCGTCCTCCTGGCAGTCACCGCGAAGGGCCGGCTGCGGGTATTAAAACACCAATTAACATGAAAACCATGCAAATCGGCATCGACGCGCGTTTCTATGGCACCAAACACACCGGCATCGGTCGTTATGTCCAAAACCTAATCCTTAATCTGGCCAAGGTTGACAAGACCAATCAGTACCTCGTCTTCGGTGGTGAGCTGGTCCGTGACGAAATAAAGGAATTTGCAAATTTCAAATGGGTAAAGTTGGAAACCCGCCCTTACACCATCGCTGAACAATTGATCAATGCTATCGTTTTTTACAATGCAAAACTCGACTTGCTCCATGTGCCCCATTTCAACGCCCCAATTTATTATCCGGGCAAATATGTCATCACCATCCATGATCTGATCAAACATCTTTCGGTGGGGAAGGCGACGACAACCCTGCCCCACTATCAGTACCTCATAAAACATTTTGCCTATCGAATGGCCATCAGAATCAATCTTGTTCGGGCGGACAAAATCATCGTGCCGGCCTTCTTCTGGAAAGACTATCTGATCAAGCACTTCCACGTTCCGGAAGCAAAAATATTCGTCACCTATGAATCTGCCGGTAAGGCGCTCACCAAAAAGAGCAAACTAAATCCTCCTGAGGTTCTTCGTAAATACGGTCTCGTCAAACCGTTCGTCATTTATACCGGCAATCTCTACCCGCACAAAAACGTCCCCTTTCTGGTCGAAGCGATTCGTCAGTTCGATGCCAGTCATGAACACCACCTCACGCTTGCTCTCGCCTGTGCCAGAGACGACTCCTTCAAGAATGTCGTCGAAACGGACGAAACCATTAAGTTTCTGGGCTACGTCCCCGACCCCGAGCTCGCCATCCTCTACTCGCAAGCTCTGGCCCTGGTCCAACCTTCCCTCATCGAAGGTTTTGGACTCACCGGCCTGGAAGCAATGTCCGTCGGCCTGCCGGTCCTATCAAGCAACGCCACCTGTCTGCCGGAAATTTACGGTGACGCCGCCCTCTACTTTGACCCGCGCAGTCTCGATGATCTCGTTCGAAAACTGGCCCTGCTATTTACCGATCAGGTGACGCAGGTGAAACTCATAGCCGCGGGAAAGAAAAGAGTGAGGGAGTTTTCCTGGCAGAGGATGGCCAGACAGACACTCTCGGTTTACAAATCTGCCGTTTTGGCAGCCACAAAATGAAAGTCGCAATTGTCTATGATCGGGTCAACAAAATTGGCGGAGCCGAGCGCGTTCTCCTCGATCTTCATCGCCTCTATCCGGATGCCCCCCTCTATACCCTGGTGACTAACGAGCCAACTGCTCTCTGGGCCAAGCCCTTCAAGGTCGTTCCCACGTTCTTCAATCAATTAAAGTTCTTTCGGGGCCACCACGAGTTGCTTGCTCCCTTTGCCGCTCTCGCTTTCGAGACGTTTGACTTCAGAGGATTTGACCTCGTCATTTCCGTTACCAGTGCCGAAGCCAAAGCGGTCGTCACCCGTCCGGAAACCCTCCATCTTTGCTATTGTTTGACCCCGACGAGGTACCTGTGGAGTGGCCTTGCCGCGTATCGTCAGTCGTTTCCGGTCAAACTCATTTTTGATTTTTTGATCAAGGGATTACGAAAATCGGATCTCATCTACAGCAGCCGTCCCGACGCCTATCTTGCCATCAGCAAGGAGGTGAGCAAGAGAATCACGACTTACTATCAAAAAAAGTCGGAAGTAATTTATCCGGCAGTTGATTATGGCTACTTTTCTGCCTCCCATCAGCACAAAAAAGACAATTATTATTTGGTGGTCAGCCGGCTGGTTCCTTACAAAAGAACCGATATTGCCATCGAAGCCTTTAATCAACTGAAAAAACCACTATTGATCGTCGGAACAGGGTCAGACGAGGCAAGACTAAAGAAAATGGCCGGCGATAATATCGATTTTCTTGGGCTGGTCACCGACGTCAAGCTCCGCCATCTTTACGCCAAGGCGAAAGCTCTGATTTGTCCACAGGAAGAAGACTTTGGTCTGACTCCGCTCGAGGCGGCTGCCACCGGCACCCCCACTCTGGCCTTTAACGCGGGAGGATTCAGGGAAACCATCATCAATAACGATACCGGCCTCTTCTTTGAGAGCCAGGATCAGGAGGCGATCGTCTCAGTCGTCAACCGATTCGAAGCCGGACGTCATCGGATCAGCGCCAAACACTGCAAAGAGCAGGCCGCCCTCTTTGGCCCGGATAGATTTGGCAAGGCCTTTTCTGCTAAAGTGGATACTATATGGCGGGAGCATCAAAAGATGTTTATGTCGTAATCGTTGCCGGAGGTACGGGCACCAGGTTATGGCCGCTTTCCCGAAAAAAACGCCCCAAACAATTCCTGAATATTTTTGACGACAAATCATTTATCCTTCAGGTCTATCAGCGGACCCAGAAAATCGTCAAACCGGATCACGTCTTCATTGTCGCGCCGGAGAATTATAGCGAATACATCAAGCAATATTTACCGGAGTTTCCCCTTACCAATTTTATGGGTGAACCGGTGAAAAAGGGAACGACCGCCGCCTATGGCTATACCGCCACTTACATCAAGCAGCTTGATCCGGACGCCGTTCTTCATATCATCGCCGCCGACGACTTTATTGTCGATGAGGCAAAATATGCCAACGCCTTGTCGCACGCCGCCAAACTGGTGGAAGAGAAGGACTCGCTGGTGATCTACGGCGTCAAACCGGCCGATCCCAATACCGGCTATGGCTATGTCCAGGTCCTTCTCCCCTCAAAGGCAGAAAACGGGCTCGTCGAGAGCTATCTGGTCAAGTCATTTCACGAAAAGCCCGACCTGGCCACGGCGCAGGGTTATCTTCAATCTGGGGATTACTTTTGGCACGTCTTCGGCTTTACCGTTTCCATTGGCAAGCTCCTTTCTCTCATTGATCAATTCGATCCACCGACCGGGGCGGTCCTCAAAGAGATCGAAGCGGATATGAAGCTTCCCAGTCGCCTGGAAGCGCCGAGGCTGGCCGAACATTACGAAAAATTAGTGGAAAGCGATATCGATACCAAGGTTTTGGAAAAAAGCAACCTCGCCACTTATATGGTCAGACTGGAAGATTCCTGGAGTGACGTCGGCACCTGGGACCACGTCTACAATTTGAAAGAAAAAGACACCGCCGGCAACGTCATCGTGGGGGACAAGGGAAAAGTTCTTGCCGTCGAGGTGAGTGGTAGCATTGTCATTCCTGGAGGGAAACCCATCGCCCTGGTGGGGGTAAAAAATCTCGTCGTCGTCGACGCTGGCGATATTATGCTCATCTGTGATAAAACTAAGGCCCAGGACGTTAAGAAGCTGATAAACCTGCTCAAAGAAAAGAAACTCGATCAGTATCTGTAATATGATTTACGAATCCATCAAGCGCGTCATCGATGTTCTCGCCTCCCTTTTTTTGATCATCTTGTTTCTTCCCATTTGGCTCATCATTCCCATTCTGATCAAACTTGAAAGCAAGGGAACGATTCTCTATACACCGGACCGGGTCGGCCGCTACGGCAAAAACTTCAAAATGTACAAATTCCGCTCGATGAGGATGTTTGAAGTTGGCGGGAAGGAGGTCCACGCGGTTGAGTTTTGGAAATACAACAAAGAGTTATTCGAGAAATACAAGAAATCAGGCTGGAAGCTGACTCTCGAGGAAGATCCCCGCATCACCCGCTTGGGCAAAATTCTTCGTCAAACCAGTATCGATGAAATGCCCCAGGTCTTTAATATCCTCAAGGGGGACATGAGCCTGGTCGGGCCCCGCGCCTACGTCCAGCCCGAGATCGACGATGCACTCAAGCGTTACGGCAAAGGATTACTCCCCGTCATCGAGCAGAGCCTTCGGGCAAAACCGGGGCTGACCGGCCCCTGGCAGGTCTCGGGCAGGAATACCATTCCTTGGGAAAAGCGGGTCGAGATGGATGCGGATTATGCCAAGCGCCGCTCGATGCTGTATGATTTTTGTATCATGCTCAAAACACCCCTGGCGATGATCTCAAAATGGTAAAAACTGCCAAAAAAGACATCTTGGTCAAGAAAATTGACCTCAAACCGATTCAAACTGAGCCGGTGGAAGAAGCGAAGGTCGAGTTCGTCGAGGAGAAACCAAAACACAAGCTTGCCTGGCTCAAGTGGGTTGGCCTGACGTTTCTGGTTCTTCTCATCCTTTTTGGCAGCCTGGCCGGCTTTGGCTACACCTTCTACAAGGGCATCACTCCACAGATCAAAGACGCCGCGGGAGCCGGGAACGAGTTGGTCACCAGTGTTCAGGCACAGGATCTGGTCAAAGCCAAAGAAGCCAGCGCCAAACTAAAAGCTAAAGTCGGAGAAATTCAAAATAAGTATCAGCAGCTCGCCTTCCTCAGGGTCATTCCAATCCTCGGCACTTACGTTTCCGACGGCCAACATGGCCTCTCTGCCGCCGCTTCCGGTGTTAACGCCATAGACAAGCTCATCCTCGCGGTCGAGCCCTACTCCGACCTTCTTGGTTTCAAGACCGACTCCAAAAACCTGATCGAAGTGAAATCGATCGAGGACCGGATCGTATTTATGGTCAACACTCTCGGCAAGATTTCACCCCAGCTGGAGTCGATTTCGTCTGATGTGACCCGCGCCCGCGACGAGCTAGACAAGATCGACCCCAAGCGCTACCCCGAGACCTTCATGGGCAAAGCCGTCCGCGGCAAGATCGTCGGCCTTCAGGATAGCGCCAGGAGTTTTGGCAACCTCGTTGGACAGGCCAAGCCCCTGATTGACCTGCTCCCGGCTCTTCTGGGTGATCCCGATCAGAAGACATACATGCTTCTTTTCCAAAACAATGGTGAACTGCGCCCCACCGGTGGTTTTCTCACCGCCTATGCCCATCTGCGCGTGAGCAAAGGAAGAATTACACCTCTAAACTCCTTTAACATCTACGATCTCGACGCCCGTTTCGTCAAAAACATCCCCCCGCCCAACCCCATCGTCAAGTACCTGAACGAGAAACGCTGGAACCTCCGAAACATGAATATGTCTCCGGACTTCAAGGTCTCCATGGACACATTCACCAAGTACATCAGAGACATCAATGGTCTGCCCCAGACCGACGGCATCATCGCCCTCGACACCGAAGTCCCGGTCAAGCTGCTCGAGGTTTTGGGCACCATCGGCGTCGGTGGTTGGGGGAATTTCTCCGCCAAGGAAGACCCCCGCTGTAAATGCCCCCAGGTGGTTTACTTCCTCGAGGATATCATCACCAAACCCGTTCCCGGCATTCGTCCTGATAGGAAAGCCGTTCTGGGTCCCCTGATGCACTCCATTCTCGCTAATGCCATGGGCAGTCCCAAGCACATGTGGCCGAAGTTTTTGAACATCGCCCTCGACGCCATCAATCAGAAGCACCTAATGTTTTACTTCTTTGAAGAGAAGAACCAGAAAGCCGCCGAGAGCTTCAATGCTGCCGGCCGGATCGGCGACTACGACTATGACTATCTTCACCTCAACGACAGCAACTTCGGCGGCGCCAAGTCCGACCTCTTTATCAAACGCGACATTGAGCAGGAAATTACCACTAACGGCGATAAGGTTACCAAGAAGGTCACCATCACCTACAACAATCCGGAAAAGGGCAGTAACTGCAACCTGGAAGCCGGCCAGCTCTGTCTCAATGGTGTCTACCGCGACTACGTCCGCCTCTATGTTCCCAAGGGCAGCAAGCTTACCCGCGTCGTTGGCAGCGAGGTCAAAGAGACCACCTTCGAGGACCTGGGCAAGACTGTTTTTGATGCCTTCTTTACCATGCGCCCCGAAAGCAGTAGCAAACTTGTCTTCGAGTACGAACTGCCGGCTCTTAACCTTAAACCCTACCGGATGTTGATCCAAAAACAGCCCGGAGTCCCGAGTATCAAACAGACCATCACTCTCGACGGCAAACCGACCAACATCGACCTGATCACCGATAAGGAATTGGTTCTAGAATAAGCCATGTCAGCTTCCATTTCCGATGTTGGTATCATCATTCATCAGACTCGTTTTGGCGAGGCGGATAAGTTCGTCAAGATATTAAGCGAGCATCACGGCCTGATCGACACGGTTGCCAAAGGCGCCCGACGTCTCACCAGCAGGAAATCAGGCCACCTCGATAACCTGAACCTGATCCGTTTCTCGACCAATCGGGGGAGCACACCCCAGTACCTTTCTCAAGTTGAAACCGTTTCCGGTTTTCCCAATATCAAAAGCAATCTCCACAAAGTCCGTACCTGTTTCTATCTCACCGAGATCATGCACCACACTCTGGTCGAGGGGGAGGCCGACGATGCTCTCTTTTTTGCTTTTAAAAACTTTTTGGAAAGTCTTGATCGCCTTGGCGACAACGAATCCTCTCGGGACCAGGCGGTCGAGTTTCAGCACTTCCTGATCGGTCATCTGGGATTTCCCCAACCCGCCGACGAACGGCCCGAAGCCCTGGTGTCCTACTTTGAATCTTTGATCGATCGGCACCTGATCAGTCCAAAGCTCACCCTGTCTCCTGCGAATGCGCTAAAATAACCTCATGGCCGAACAAGACCTCCTCGACAAAGTTATTTCCCTCGCCAAAAGGCGTGGCTTTGTCTACCCGGGAAGCGAGATCTACGGCGGCCTGGCGAACACCTACGACTTCGGACCCCGGGGTGCCGAGCTGAAACGCAATCTCATCAATCTCTGGTGGAAAGAATTCGTCACCAAACGTCCCAATATGTACGGCATGGATAGCTCGGTGCTCATGAGCCCGAAAGTCTGGGAGGCCTCGGGACATACCGCCAGTTTTACCAACGTCATGATCGACTGCACCAACTGCCAGTACCGCACCCGGGCCGATCACCTGATCGAAGACGGCGTCCCCGGAATTGGCAATGTCGAAGGTAAACCGCTAGAAGAACTCGATCAAATCGTCGCTGACAACCAGATCAAATGCCCCAGTTGCGGTAAGACGGTCTGGACCAACTGCCGTCTCTTCAACCAGCTCTTCGAAACCAAGGTCGGTATCATCACCTCCGGTCAGAACACCGCCTATCTCCGCGGCGAACTGGCTCAGGGCATGTTTGTCGATTTCAAGCACATTCTTGACAGTATCCACCCCAAGCTCCCATTTGGTCTAGCGCAGTCGGGCAAGGCCTTCAGAAACGAAATCACCATGGGCAAGTTCACCTTCCGCACCCTCGAGTTTGATTTGGCCGAGTTCGAGTACTTCGTCAATCCTGAAACTTGGGAAAAACATTTTGAGTACTGGAAAGGGGAGATGTATGCCTTTGCCAAGAGGGTCGGTCTGCCGCAAGCGAATCTCCGCTGGCGCTCGCATACTCAAGTCGAACTAAGCCACTACAGCAAACGGACCGAAGACCTCGAGTATGACTTCCCCTGGGGCTTCAAAGAAATGTTCGGTCTGGCCTATCGCACCGATTTTGACCTGAAGAATCATATGGACAAGTCCGGCGTCGACCTCCGCTTTACCGACCCCCAGTCTGGTGATAAATTCATTCCCCATGTTATCGAACCAACCTTTGGTATCAGCCGCCTCCTCACCATCATTCTGATGAACTCGTATTGGGAGGACAAGGAAAAAGAGCGTATCGTCATGCGCTTCCCGAAGGAAATTGCCCCCGTACGGGTGGCCGTCTTCCCCCTATTGGGGAACAAAGAAGAACTCACCGCAAAAGCACGCTCGGTCTTTGATCTCCTTTCCGGCCAGTTTGCTACCGAGTGGGACGACCGCGGCAACGTCGGTAAACGTTATTACGCCCAGGACGAGATCGGCACGCCCTCCTGTGTCACTATCGATTTCCAATCTTTGGAAGATAATACAGTTACTGTCCGTGACCGCGACACCACCCTGCAGGAGCGCATTAGCGTTGACAAACTAGTTGCCTTCCTAAATACTTAAAGCATGCCAAAAAAACTCGGTCTTCTCCTCGTCACCGGCCTCTTGTTTGCCGCTTGTAACGCCAATAAGGTTTCCAAAACCACCCCCCGCCAAGTTCGTCAGCTCATCAACGCCCTCGAAGTAGGCAAGCGCCCCTTCCTGGTCGTCTTTCCTCATTCAACCGGCAAACTCCTGACTCTTTATCAGGACCGCATCACCGACAATTTCAAACAGTCAGCCATCGACCTTGAGTACCTCTCCGGCAATTCCCTCAAGGGCGGCCGAACCACCGTCGATCTGCCCAAACCCCTGCCTTTTACCCAGGCGTTTCTTTTGGGCAGCTGTTCCTCCGGCGGCAAGTGCAGTTTCGATACTGACCTGATCTCCGGCACCATCAAGAACAAGCTCGACGATGGCTCCGAAACCATGAACGTCCTCAAGAGCGACTTTGTCTTTGTGAATTCGGGCGAAGTGACCACCACCGACGGCCGCGTCGTCTATACCCCGACCAACAAGAAACAAGCCGGTCAGATCCTCATGGATACTCAGGGTCTGCCGAAGGAGCTCGACGGTACCCTGGCTTACGCCCCCATCGCTATTAGTAGTGTTGACGGGAAAAAGATGGCCGGTACCCTTGCTTTCAAGGTCATCGGTGTTAGCAAGGCGGTCATTTACGATGGCGCCAACTATCAGCCCCTTGCGACGAGAACTGTCGACGATGCCGTTGTGGTTGATATTGCATTAGCCCCCTGGAACAAGGGTGTGACCATTACTCGCGACGATCTCAAAGGCACTCCCGAAACGGTCCAGCTCTATCTCCTCGGCCCCATAGTTCTTCTTAAATAACATGGGACGAGGATCTGGCGACAATAAAAGGGAAGCGCCCGTTGCTTCGGCGGAAACTTTGCGACAAAAGATTGAGACACTCTTACCGGTCTTCCGAACTTAAGGGCCATCGAAATCGAACCGGAAACGATGAATAATTCGAGCCACAAACTCTTAGTATCGGCTTGCAGAATCAACCACTTAGCTGGCGAATTTTCACCGCCATTTTTCTGTATCGCTAAGCGAATGGTTTGATTTAGTTGGTTATCTTAATTCAGGTTATCTTGAGGCTAACCTACCCCTTGACACGCAGTTTTCTTTTCACGATACTGAAAGGTGGTGACAAGTGGTGAAATACCATTATAATAGAAACAACGTTACCAGACCTGCCCCATGCAATATGTTTATTGGACGTTACTACCACAACCTGGAAGCCAAGGGGAGACTAGCGATCCCGGCAGCGTATCGGGAAAAACTAACCTCTGGTGGCGTCATCACCATCGGGCTGGATGGCTGCCTATTTCTTTTTCCGAAATCATACTGGCTCGAGCTCTCCGAGAAGCTGGCCAGTCTACCCTTGACGAATCAAACGGCCCGTCAATTTACCCGACTTTTGGTTCAGTCGGCCGTCGACCTCGAACTGGATCCACAGGGGAGAACCTTGATCCCGGACTACTTAAAGGAAAACGCCTCACTAAAAAAGCAAGTGGTGGTCGCCGGCGCCTTGACCAGGATTGAAATCTGGGACCGGCAAGCGTACCATCAGCACCTTAACTTAATAACGCAAGAAAACCCTGACTGGCAAAAGGGTCTTGAGCAACTCAATATATGAGCTTCATCAGACACAACCCCGCTTTCGCGGGCCAAATCGCTGCCCTTTACCACCTGAAACCGGGGGATCTCTTTCTTGACCTCACCCTGGGTGACGGCAGACATAGTCAGGAAGCCCTCGAAGCCGGAGCCCGTGTCGTCAGCGTCGATGTTGACGAAGACTCAATCACCCGGGCCGTTAATTTTCTCTTGGGAAAATACTCGCCAGTGATAGTTCGGCCGAATACAATCAATTCTGTAGTTCCACCTGACTTCATCTGGCTAATCATTCACGCCAATTTCACTGTCATCGGCTCTCTGGCCAAACAATATGCTCTTCCGCTCTTTGACGGCATAGTTGCCGATCTCGGGACCTCTCAAAACCAATTAGCCATCGCTGAGCGCGGTTTCTCCTTCAATCTGGAGGGCCCTCTTGATATGCGTCTTGATACCAGTCTTGGTGTCACCGCGGCCGACCTGGTCAATGTCCTTTCCACCACTGAACTTACCGACCTACTGCTGTTGGCAGATGAATACCAAGGCCACGCGATCGCCAAAGCCATCGTCACGGCCAGGAAAAAAACTCCGATCAAAACAACCGGCGAGCTGGCCAAGATAGTGACAGGTGTCAAACGAGTCACTTCAGGCAAGATCAATCCGGCCACCAAGACCTTTATGGCATTACGAATGGCGGTCAATCTGGAACGAGAGTCACTCTCTCTGATGCTTCCTCAAACACCTGATCTGCTCGCTTCGGGCGGCACCCTCGGCGTCATTAGCTTTCATTCCGGGGAGGATCGTATCGTCAAACACTTTATGAAGCAAAAACAAAAGGAAGGCATTCTTCGCGTCGTTAACGTTAAACCAATAAAACCGGACCAAAATGAAATACAAACAAATCCGAAAGTCAGAAGTGCCAAGCTCAGACTTGCCCAAAAACACTAAATTATTTTCCCGTTTAGTTTGGCTCGTGTATTTCATTGCGACCATCCTCGCGATCGGCAATCTCATCGGGACTAACGCTCTCGCGACACAGGGCATCGTTCTCGACAATATTCTGCGGGAAACCGTCAAAATTTCCAAAGAGAATCAAATCCTATCCGTCGAAATTGGCAAAATCAATAACCTAAGCTATATTGAATCAACCGCCGCCAAACTTGGATTTAGACGCGTTAGCTCCAACTTGATTATTTCACCAGTTGAGGCTGTGGCGGAAGCGACTCAAAGATAGTGCACGCCACCAACCAAAATTCAGTCACGAAGTACCGTCTCCGGCTCTTATCGATCTTTGTCGTCCTCGTCGCGATCCTGATCATCCTTCGACTCTTTTACTGGCAGATAATCCGCGGTCCCGGCCTCTCCGCCATGGCTGACCGTCAACACCAGAAGGTGGTCATTCTGGCAAGCGAGCGGGGCAATATCTATGATAGTCGGGGCGAGCTTCTGGCCGGCACCCAGAACCTATATCATCTTTACGTCTACAAGCCCCAACTGACGAAAGACAAACTCGAAGTCCTAAGCGCCATTGTTCCTATTTTGGCGCCTGACCCCCCCGAAGCTTCTCCGGGAGCCAAGCCGTTGACTAGGGAAGATATGGTCAGGGAAACCCGTGATTTTCTTGCCGGCCGCCTCGCTCTCGACAGCAACTGGGTCTCCCTGAAACATTACCTGACCCCGAATCAAAAAAAAACGATTGAGGCAATGAACATCACTGGTCTGGGTTTTGATGACGAATTCACCCGCTTTTATCCCGAGGCAAGTCTAAGCTCCCAGGTGCTCGGCTTCGTCGGTTCCGACCTGGCCGGTCAGCCGCAGGGCTATTTTGGCCTGGAAGGTTTCTTTGACCGGCAGCTTCGCGGACGGGAGGGTCGGATCCTCACCGAAAAAGACGCCCATGGCGCCCCAATCTTGATTGGCCGCTACAACCTAAGTAAAAACATTGCCGGCCGTTCTTTGATCACTACGATCAACAAACAAACCCAGTATCTCATTGAGTCACTCCTAAAGGATGGTATGCAAAAGTACGAAGCCAGGGCTGGAACGGTTATCGTCATGGAGAGTGCTACCGGCAAAATCATCGCCATGGCCGCCTTCCCGAACTACGACCCGGGGCACTTTGCCGATTTTAACAATTCTTCTTACCGAAACCCCAATGTGGCCAATCTTTTCGAGCCTGGCTCCATTTTCAAAGTATTGGTCATGGCCGCAGCACTGAACGAGAAGGTGATCACCCCCGAAACGATCTGCGACAGCACCTGTAATGGTCAGATCGCGATTGGTCAGTACACGATCAAAACTTGGAACGAAAAGTACTACCCGGGCACGAACATGGCTGATGTCATCATCCACTCGGACAACACCGGCATGGTCTTTGTGGCCCGAAAACTGGGCAAAGAGAAGTTTTCCAAGTATCTTTCGGCCTTTGGCCTCGGCAAACTCACCGGCATTCAGCTTCAGGACGAGGCAGCGGGAAACGAGAGAACCGAAAGTAACCTCAAAGACGTTGACCTGGCCACCAACTCTTTCGGCCAGGGTATTGCCATCACTCCGATTCAGATGATCACGGCCGTCAATACCATCGCCAATGAAGGCGGGCTGGTCAGACCAACCATCATTGAGAAGGTGATCAGCACCGACAAGGAAATTCCTTATGAATCGGAACCTCCGGTGAAAGTTTTGGACCCTGAAACGGCCAATCAAATGCGCGACATCATGGTCGCCGCGGTGGAACGGGGTGAATCCAAGTGGGCCAGACCGAAAGGGATCCAGGTTGCCGGCAAGACGGGCACGGCCCAGGTTCCGATTCAAGGCCACTATGACCCGACGAAAACGATCGCTAGTTTTGTCGGTTTTTTCCCGGCCCGAAATCCCAAATACACCGTTCTGGTCAGCCTGACCGAACCCCAAACCAGCCAGTGGGGGAGCGAGACCGCCGCTCCGCTTTGGTTTTCCATCGCCAACCAGCTTTTGCTTCAAACTGGCGACCACTAGTTTATAATCAAGCTGTGTCACGTCTCAAACAGCACACAATTTCCTTCAAACACGCCCTAGACGGTGTCATCTATACTTTCAAAACCCAGCCCAACTTCAAAGTCCACCTTTTTTTTGCTCTTCTGGCGCCCGTCGCCGGTTTTTATTGGGAGATCAGCCGGGCCGAGTGGGCGGTTGTCGTCTTTATCATCGGTTTGGTTCTGGTGGCGGAAATGATCAACACCAGTATCGAAGCAGTGGTTGACCTTCATACCGAGCAGTTCCACGATCTGGCCAAGATTGCCAAAGATGTTTCCGCCGGTATGGTCCTTATCACCGCCACCATGGCTGTTGTTTCCGGCATTTTGATTTTTTTACCTCATCTGTTAGGTTCAATATAAAATTATGGCTCTGCTTCTTGGTATTCTACTCATCTCCTTTATCACCCAAGCCACACTTGTCGTTCCCTGGATCGACCTTCTTTACCGGCTCAAGTTTTTCAAGAGAAAAACCGCGATCACCGCGAGTATGAAAGACACCGCTTCGACCCACATTCGTTCCAAGGCCAGAACACCCGAGGGGGGGGGACTTTTGATCGTGATTCTCACCAGTCTCGTCTTTGCCCTGATCTTACCCCTACTGAAATTTTTCGGGGTGAATGTGACCCACGTCTATCCCATCAACGAAGAAATCAATATCATTTTCTTCACCTTTCTCTCCTTCTGTCTCTTGGGTCTTTACGACGACGTCGTCAAGTACTTTGAGCTTGACCGTGACCTCGGTTATGCCGGCCTGAGGACCCGCACCAAGTTCATTATCCAAGCCGTCTTGGGATTGATCATCGGTGCACTCATGTATTTCAATTTGCATATTAGTTTCATCCACATTCCCTTCTTTGGCATTATCAACCTGGGAGTTTGGTTTATTCCGGTGGTCGCCTTCCTAATTATGACTTTCGCCAACGCCGTCAATATCACTGATGGTATGGATGGCCTCGCCGGGGGACTACTGATGATCTCGCTATTCGGCTTCCTACTCCTTTCCGTTTCGATACTGGATACGCCCATCTCTATCTTCATTGCTCTTTGGCTCGGTGGTCTGATCGCTTTTCTTTACTTCAATGTTTTTCCTGCCCGTATCTTCATGGGGGATGCCGGCGCCATGGCCTTTGGCGCGACCCTGGCTGTCATCGGTCTCCTTTTGGGCAAGTTTGTCGCTTTGCTCATCTTCGGGGCCCCCTTCCTTCTAGATGGCTTTTCCAGTCTTATCCAGATTGCTTCAGTGAAGCTAACCGGCAAACGCATTCTTCCGATTGCCCCGGTTCATTACTGGCTCCTAAAAATCGGTTGGACCGAACCGAAAATCGTTCAACGAGCCTGGTTGGCTGGTATCATGGTCGTGGTCTTTGGGCTCTGGTTGGCAGTTATATAACTAATAGTTGGCCGCATGACTTCCGTTAAACGAACTCATTTTTTTGCGCTGATCACCATTCTTTCCGTGACAATTTCTTTCATCGGTCTCATTGCAGTTTACAATGCCTCCGTCGTCGAAGCTTTCAACGACTTTCACGACAAATATTACTTTGCCAAGCAACAGCTCGCTTGGCTCGTTTTAGGCCTTTCGGCTTACTTCATCACCTCCCGGTTTTCAAGCAAGTTGATGAAAAAAATCTCGCTACCCCTCTTCGTCTTTTCTCTCCTAATGATGTTGCTCGTTCTCATTCCTGGTTTGGGCCTGCGTCTTTCCGGTGCCCGTCGCTGGATCTCGCTCGGGCCTTTTCGGTTTCAGCCATCCGAACTCCTCAAAACCAGTCTGGTGGTTTATCTGGCTACCTGGCTGGAAAGTCCCAAGGAAATGAAAAAGTTTGCCATTCTCCTGGCGTTCTGTTTGGGACTTATCATGCTTCAACCCGATCTTGGCACCGCCGTGATCGTCGCCACTTTGGGTTTCGGTTTGTTTTACCTTTCGGGGAACAAAATCAGAGAGATACTTCTTTTCTTCATTGCCCTCACTGCGGCGGCTGCGGTTCTTATTTTCGCCTCACCCTACCGCCTGGAGAGATTAAAAACCTTTTTGGATCCTACCTCGGATCCTCTGGGACGTTCTTACCACATCAACCAGGTTCTCATTGGCTTGGGGTCCGGGGGCATCTCCGGCGTAGGACTCGGGCGTTCCCGGCAAAAATATGCCTATCTTCCCGAGGCAACGACTGACTCAATTTTCACCATCGTTGGCGAAGAGTTGGGTTTCATCGGCGGAGTCGTCCTGATCGTCTTGCTGCTTTCTCTCTCCGTGGTCGCCTTCAGGGTAGCCGCGGATGCTCGTGACCAACATGGTCGTTTGTTGGCAGCCGGCGTCGCCTTGCTTTTTTCTACTCAGACGTTCGTGAACCTCGCCTCGATGGTGGCGCTCGTGCCCCTGACGGGCGTTCCCCTGCCGCTTATTTCTTATGGTGGATCGTCGCTGATCACCACCTTTGCCGCCCTTGGTATACTAGCGTCTGTAGCCCGCCTGCAAAAGCTGTAGCTTTAGCTACTGCGGGCAGGCCCGCCAAAAATGAAATCAACAGTTGTTTTTACCGGCGGTCACCACAGTTCAGCCCTCGTCGTCGCGCTGGAATTAAAGAAAGAGGGTTGCCCGATTGCCTGGATCGGCCACAAGTTCGCCGCGGGTGGCGATAAAAATGTCTCGGCCGAATATCAGGAGGTGACCAAAAACCAGATTCCATTCTACGAGCTGAAAACTGGCAAGTTCTACCGCCAGCTTAACCCCCTTACTCATCTAAAAACCATCTTCGGTTTTATTCAGGCTTTCATGCTTCTGCTTCAGATCAGACCGAAATTGATCGTCTCTTTCGGGGGCTATCTCTCCGTTCCGGTGGTGATTGCCGGCTGGCTGCTTCGCATTCCGAGTGTCACTCATGAACAAACCGTTGTCGCCGGCTGGGCCAATCGGGCGATCACTCCCTTTGTCAAAAAAATCTTTCTCACCCACCCATCTTCGCTAGGTAGCTACCCGAGGGAAAAGTCCCAGGTGGTCGGCTTACCCCTGCGGCCTGAGTTATTTGACCCCAAGTACAAGCAGACATTCAGACCAAAACTGCTCTACATTTCCTGCGGCAAACAGGGCAGCCACCTGGTCAATCAGGCCATCTTTCCGCTCGTTCCCGAACTGATCAAGCGCTACTCAGTCGTTCACCAAACCGGCGCCAGTAGTCAGACCCGCGACATTGACAAGGCCAGAAGAGTCAAAGAATCCTTGGGGGAACTGGCGGACAGATACCAATTTGCCCCATATTTTTTTGCGAAGGATGCGGCGACCTACCTCCAGTCCGCCGCGGTTGTCGTCAGTCGGTCCGGTGCTCATCTGACCTATGAACTGGCAGCCCTGCAAAAACGGACTGTTTTTATCCCCATCTCCTGGGTTTCCCACAACGAACAGTTGTTGAACGCGCGAGAGGTAGCCAAAGTCACCCCAGCCGTGATCGTCGAAGAAAAAGACTTGACCGGTGACACTCTTATCGAGGCGATCAAGACTGTCGAAAAGATCAAACGAATCAAAAAGGCAAAGACCGATCCGTTATCAGCCACCAAAAAAATCGTTGATGTCATCCGCGGATATTTGGAAAACTAGAGCCAGGCGAAGACTAACCTTTTCGCGCCACTTCCTCCTTGGTCCCGCCATCACCCTCATTCTCATCCTCACTCTGATTTTCTTTCATCAAAAATATCTTATCGTCAAGGCGGTCGCCTGCACCATGGTCGAAGGGAGCTGTCCTGAGGCGATAATCTCACTCCTCGACCAGGAAAGGGGACACTCATTTCTCCATTTAAACTACAAAGAACTTAAAACCGACGTCCTGTCTACCGGTCTGGTTGACGGTATCGAATTCCAAACCGTACTGCCCGGAAAACTTGTTGTCCGCGTCCAGCCGCCGGCCTTGGTTTATTTTGTCAAGACGGCAGTCAGTGAAGTTACCCCAAGTCTTTCCTTTCTGGAAAGCACCACCTCCGCCGCCCCGAGCGGCGAACTAGCTGTGTTCGTGGCTACGACAGCAGGCAAGACCTTTCAGCTCCTTTCTACCGGCGAGCTTAATGTCGTCGATGCCCAGTCGAATTATTATCTGATCGGGAGGACCATACCTTCCAAGGAATACCTGACAAAAACCTTTAACTGGCTTTACATGCTCTCGTTTTCTTCGTTGAAACCAGAGGCACTATATTTTTTTGGTGATATGATCATAGCGAAGCAGGAAGACGGGCCGAATTTGATCATGAATTTTGTCGATGATCCGAAACAAACCATTCTTGCTTTGCAACGCCTCGACCAGGTCGTTACAATTAACAAGCCGACTGTTATTGATTTTAGATTTTCACACCCTATACTAAAGTAAGCATGGCCAGACAAACATCCCTTAACGCAATTGACATCGGCAGCAGCAAAATTTCTTGTCTCATCTCCATTCCCAGTCAGGACTCGGAGAAAATAAACGTCGTCGGCGTCGCCACTACTCCCAGCCGTGGAGTCAGAAAGGGCCTCATTGTTGATATCGAAGAAGCGGTTGGAGCAATCACCGACTGTGTCGAAGCGGCCGAAAGAATGGCCGGGTTCTCCATCAACAGCGCTTACGTCTCCATTTCCGGCGATCATATTCAGTCGCAAAACAGCAAGGGTGTGGTCGCCATTACCCAGCCGGAAGGGGAGATCGACCAGGAAGACGTCTACCGGGTCGTCGAAGCCGCCCGGGCCATTTCACTCCCGAGTAGCCGCGAGATCCTCCACGTCTTGGCGCGCGAGTATATCGTCGACTCTCAGCGGGGGATCAAGGATCCTATCGGTATGGCCGGAGTCCGTCTCGAGACCGATGCTCATCTGATCACCTCCTCCGCCATTGCCATGAAAAATCTGGCCCGCTGCGTCACTGACATCGGTATCGATGTCTCGGGCATGGTTTATACCGGTCTTGCCTCCGCCCACTCCGTTCTCACCGAAACCGAGAAAGAACTGGGTGTAGTTCTCGTTGACATCGGTGGCGGCACCACCAGCCTTTCGGTTTTTGTCGAAGGCGCCTGTTGCTACTCGGCAGTCATTCCTGTGGGAGCGAAAAAAGTCACCGACGATCTCGCCATCGGGTTGATGGTTAGTCTCGAATCCTCCGAAAAGATCAAACATTTCCTGAGTAAGCAGCCCGAAGTGACTGTCGAAAAAACCACTGTCGACGAGATCAGCCTGACCAAACTGGGACTCAAGGAGGAAACCAAGTCGGTTTCGCGGAAAACCGTTGTCGACGGTATCATCCGCCCCCGTCTGAACGAGATCTTTACCCTGGTCGGCACCGCTTTGAAAAAATCAGGCTACGCCGGTCAAACTCCTGCCGGTATCGTCCTCTGCGGCGGCGGGGCAATGACTGTTGATGCTGCCTCCGCTTGCAAACGTGTGCTCCAGCTACCGACCCGCCTCGGGACCCCCGCCGGACTTTCCGGTTTAATCGAAGAGATCGATTCACCGGCCTACGCCGTCATCGTCGGCCTCGTTCTTTACGGCGCCGGCAAACAACACGAGTATGTTTCGGTGAAAAAATCCGGATTCGATCAATTCACGAAACGGCTGCCCCTGAAAGGAATGTTTGGTAAATTCGTCGAATTTATCAAGTCATTTCTGCCTTGACCCGCCGAAGCTTTTAGCGAAGGCGGTCCCGTCTTGTCGAAATCTGCCCCAAACTGTATACTGACCGCAAAATTGAACTATGGCCTTAGTTAAACCTGACATCAATTCATTTGCCAAGATAAAAGTCCTAGGAGTTGGCGGCGGCGGCAATAACGCTCTAAACTCGATGATCTCGGAGAACAAGATCCAAGGGGTTGAGTTCATCGCCGTGAATACTGACCTCCAAGCACTTTTGGCAAACAACGCAGACATCAAACTTCAGATCGGTGAGCGGGCGACCAAAGGTCTTGGCTCCGGTGGCAATCCGGAAATGGGCGCCACCGCCGCCGAAGAAAGCCGCGACAAGCTCCGTGATCTTCTGGCCGGGACGAACATGGTCTTCATCACTGCCGGAGAAGGTGGGGGAACGGGGACCGGGGCCGCCCCGATCATTGCTTCCGTTGCCAAAGAAGTCGGTGCTTTGACTGTCGCTGTGGTCACGAAACCGTTTCTTTTTGAAGGCACCCGCCGGATGGTCCAGGCCGAGGAGGGGATTGAAAAACTGAAAAAAGAGGTCGATACCCTGATCGTTATCCCCAACCAAAGAATTCTCGATGTCGTCAAAAAAGAAGACACTCTTCTGAATGCCTTCAAAATGGCCGATGCAATTCTTTCCCAGGGAGTCCAAAGTATTTCCGATCTGATCACCATTCCCGGTCTGATCAATGTCGACTTCGCTGACGTGAAGGCAATCATGAGCAACGCCGGCTCTGCCCTGATGGGCATCGGCTCAGCCAGCGGCGAAAAGCGGGCCGTCATCGCCGCGAAAGAAGCCGTCAGCTCTCCTCTTCTCGAAACCAGTATCGATGGTGCCCGCGGTATCCTCTTTATCATCAGCGGCGGTCCAACACTTACTTTGAATGAGGTGAACGATGCCGCCAACATTATCAGTAGTGCTGCCGACCCCGATGCCAATATCAAATTTGGGGCGACCATCCGCGAAGACCTCGGTGAGAATATCAAGATCTCCGTCATTGCCACCGGCTTCGACGAGAACCGCCGCCGGATGCAGGGCTTCGTCTCTCGCGGTAATCCCAGCTTTTATACCCGTCCCCAACCGGAAACCGTCGGCGATGAAATCGTCGACGGACCGGAAGATCAAGAACCCGCGCCCGCTTTTGAAACCACCGAGGAAACCCCCACCCCCAGCCTGCGGGACAAGATGAACATCAAGCACCGCGAAGTGACGATCGAAGACGACCTCGACATCCCCACCTTTCTCCGCAAGCGCTAATAGTTTGCACTATAAGGTTTCACCTGATATAATCACCACCATGAAAGAAAAAGATATCCTTGCCGCAATAGAAGTGATCGGTGAGGACGAAACTAGAGCCTTACTCCGCGATGAAGTTTGGGGTGAACCGATCATTAAAGCCGGAGTCGCCTGTGCCAAAAAAGAAGAATACTTCACCTTGGGTGCCGACTACACTGATTTTGAGGAAATGGATCCGGCTATTCGAGCTCTTTTTTCTCGCGCAGCGGAATTGGGAGTATATGACCTCGCTCTCTTTGAAGCGGGAACAGGGCTATTGGTCGGTCTTCTCCACTGGTATATGCCTCCGGCCAGACCAGATGAAGATCCGGATCCGGAGTATCAGGGCGAAGTTATCCTCGTCGAGGTCTCACCCCAAATTATCTTTCTTGGCCCCACGGTGGACCCAGAGGAAACCGGTAGAAAACCGGAGTTGGTGGTCGAATTTGCGAATCTGGTCGGTTGTGTGCCTAAAAAGGCTGACCTGCTTGAGACCCTTACCGATAAAGAAGAAAAATCGCCTACAGTCGAAGTTTACCTTTGGCGTAGATAAAACAAGTGCCAATGAGGTAAGATCGTTTTATGGTCAAAGATTCATTTTCCGAAGTATTTTCCGGGAAGAAAAAAGTGATGTTCGTCTACGCTCATCCCGATGACGCCGAGATGTATTCCGGCGGTACGATCGCCAGACTAAAGAAGGAAGGTTTTGAAGTAAGGCACGTCAAGATGACCATGGGGGACAAAGGCTCCCGGCAGGAAAACTATACCGAAGCAGAACTGGCCAAAATCCGCGAAACCGAAGACGAAGCCGGTTTGGAAGTCTTGGGTCTTACTCCGAAAGATAGCGTCAATCTGGATCTTGGCGACGGTGGGGTCGCCAACGACCTCGCTACTATCGGAAAATTGGTACGCGAGATCCGTTCTTTCCGCCCCGATATTATCGTCACCCATAATCCGGAAAAAGTCGTCGTAAAGGACGATAATGGTGAATTCTATATCAATCATCGTGACCATCGTCACACTGCCATCACCGTCGTTGATGCCGTCTATCCATACTCCCGCGACAATTTATTTTTCCCGGAGCAGATCAAAGATGGACTCACGCCCCACATTGTCACCGAGTTTCTTTTCGTCGATTCCTGGGGCGACCCCGACCTGGTTCAAATTGACGTGACCGAGTTCTATGACCGGAAAATCAAAGCGATCGGCAGTCACAAATCCCAGTATGGCGAGGAAAAAGCACAGGGCGCCGCCGACTATTTCGCTCCCGAAAAAGAAGGCCGCCGCTACGAACAATTCCGCTGGGTCAAAGCCGACTAACGAAGCTTCAGTAAAAGGGGATGTAAGATATACCTATGGCCAAACACAAACTTACTACACTTCAGGGTAACTATGTCCCGAGCGTTGTCGAGGAGGAGGTTCTCGCCTACTGGAAAAAGAACCAGACTTTCGAAAAGTCGGTTGAAATGCGGCCGGAAAAAGATGTGTATAGCTTTTACGACGGCCCACCTTTCATCACCGGCTTGCCCCACTATGGTCACCTCCTTGGAAGTATCGTCAAGGACGTCATTCCCCGCTACCAGACCATGAAAGGCAAGCGTGTCCGCCGCGTCTGGGGCTGGGACTGTCATGGCCTTCCTGCAGAAAACAAAGTGGAGCAGAAATTGGGTATCAATAGCAAGAAGGAAATAGAGGCCCTTGGCGTCGACAAGTTCATCGCCGCCTGCAAAGATTACGTTTCCGAAGTTTCCGCCGACTGGGAATGGTATGTGGACCACATCGGTCGCTGGGTTGACTTCAAAAACTCCTACAAAACCATGGACCGGGACTACATGGAGTCGGTCATCTGGGTATTCCACAAACTCTACGACAAGCGGCTGGTCTACAAAGGCAAGCGCGTCTCGCTTTTCTGCCCCCGCTGTTCTACTCCGATTTCAAACTTCGAGATCGCTATGGACAACTCCTACAAGGATGTCAGTGACCCTTCGGTCTCGGTGAAATTCAAGATCAAAGGGGAGAACCGCTTTCTTCTCGCCTGGACCACTACCCCCTGGACGCTCCCCACGAACTTTGCTCTCGGCGTCTCGCCCAAAGAAACCTATGTTCAGGTCACCGTTAGTGGTGAAAGTCTGGTCTTAGCCAAATCCCGTCTGGCCGCAACCTTTGATGGCGAGGTCAAAGTCGAAAAAGAATTCGAAGGAAACGACCTCGTCGACCTTTCTTACGAGCCTTTGTTCAATTACTACCAGCCAAACGCCAAAGACCACCACGTCTATGCCGCCGATTTTGTCTCCATGGACGATGGCACCGGCATTGTTCACATTGCCCCCGGTTTCGGCGAGGTAGACACCGCTTTGGGCAAGGAGCAGGGTCTGACCATGGCCGAGTCCGTCGATGAGGAAGGCAAGCTCGATCCGAAGATCACCGTTGCCGAAAACAAATTCTTCAAATCGGCAGACAAATTGATTCTCGCCGATCTAACCGCCAGGGGATTGGTCTTCAAACTCAGCACCACCATCCATAGTTATCCACACTGTCATCGTTGCGAGACGCCGCTCCTCTACAAAGCCCAAAAAGCCTGGTATATCGATGTCCAGTCGCTCAAGAAACAGATGAAGACAACAAACAAGGAGATCAATTGGGTCCCGGCCCACTTCAAACACGGCCGTTTCGAATTGGGCATCGACTCCGCTCCCGATTGGTGCATCAGCCGCTCCCGTTACTGGGGCGCCCCCATTCCCGTTTGGGAGTGCCCATGCGGCGAAATGTATATCCCAAGCAGCATCAAAGAGCTCGAAGAATGGTCGGGCAAGAAAGTGACCGAGCTCCATCGCCCGGACATCGACGCAGTCACCATCAAGTGCACTCGTTGTGAGGGTACTGCCCATCGAGTTCCTGAGGTTCTCGATAGCTGGGTCGAAGCGGCGAGTATGCCTTACGCCGAAAGGCACTATCCCTTTGAAAACGAAAAGGAATTTTTGGCCAACTTCCCCGGTGACTTCATCACCGAGTACACAGGGCAGCTGCGCGCCTGGTTCTATGTCATGCATGTCATCGGCAACGCCCTCTTTGATTCCCCTTCGTTTAAGAACGTCATCGTCCAGGGGGTGATCATGGGTAATGATGGCCGCAAGATGAGCAAGAACTTCGGCAACTATCCCGATCCGAAGGATTACCTGATCAAATACGGCGCTGACTCGCTCCGCCTCTATCTGATGGGTAGCCCGATCATGATCGGTCAGGACATCGCCATCTCCGAGTCCGACTGGCAGGAACAACTGAAAACTACCTTGATGATGCTTTGGAATTCCTACAAGTTTTTCGTCAATTACGCCGCCCTGGAGGACTGGGAGACGAAAGTGGAACTGACTCACATCCCCACCAAGCTCGACCTTTGGATCCTCTCACGTCTGAACGAAACCGTCATGGAAATAGATCAGCAATTATCCGCCTATCAACTCCCGAAAGCCGTCGCTGCCATCAAGCCTTTCGTCGCTGATCTTTCGACCTGGTACATCAGACGTTCCCGCGACCGCGTTGGTCCTACCGCCCGCGACCGCGATGACAAAGAAGTGGCCTACACCACCATGAGGACCGTCTTTGCAATTCTCTCTCAGGCCATGGCCCCGCTCACCCCCTTTATTTCCGAGTACCTTTACCGTCATCTGACCAGCGAAGAGTCGGTTCATCTGACCAATTGGCCGGAGGTCATGACCCCCGAAGTCATCGACCGGGAACTGCTCACCCACATGGAAGAAGTCAGAAAAATCGTCGAGTTGGGCCACGCTTTCCGAAAAGCCAAGACCATTCCGGTCAAACAGCCCCTCGCCAGTTTGACGATCAAAGGGGGGTCCGAGGACATTGCCTCCGATGACGAACTGGTTACCCTGATCAAAGATGAACTCAATGTTGAGGCCGTCAAATTCGTCCCGGGTGATACCCTTGCAGTCGAGTTTGACACCAAACTAACCGATCGGTTGCACCAAAAAGGTCAGGCCCGCGAACTGGTGCGCGCCATTCAGGAAGCCAGAAAAGAGGCGGGCTGCCGCCTCGATGAAGTTGTTTCGGTCACCCTGCCCTCCTGGCCGGCCGAGTTTGAAGCGGAAATAAAACAACAGACCCTAGTCAAGCAAATCGTCAAAGGTGATACTATTGCCGTAAAAAGGAGTGAATAGAAAAGCCGGTCTGTTAATTTCTGTCGGGGTACTTCTGAGTTTTGGGCTGACCACCATCTGGAGTACCGTGCCAAATTTATTTTGGGTTCAATTTTCATTCCTGGTGATCGGCCTGGTCATCGCCTTTATTTTTTACAAGCTCGATTTCACCATTGCCTTTTCTCTTTCAACCTTCCTTTACATCTTTTCCATTTTCCTTCTGGTGATCACTTTGTTTTTCGGCCAGTCCATCCGCGGCGCCAGCCGCTGGCTCGGCGTCGGAACCTGGCAACTGCAGACTTCGGAAATAGTCAAACCGCTTCTGGCTCTCGCCTACGCCGGGTTTTTGGCCAATAATTCCCTGAAAAAATTCAAGAATCTGCTGATTTTTTCCGTCCTCGCCCTGATTCCGGTTCTTTTGGTCAAGACCCAGCCCGACCTTGGCAGTGCTTTGGTCCTTTTTGTTTTGGCCGGCCTGATGGGCCTGTTCGCCGGTATCAATCGTCGTTATGTCATTATCATCGCCCTTTTATTTCTCGTTTCCATTCCTTTGGCCCCCTATTTTCTGAAAGATTACCAGCTCGCCCGGATCGAGTCCTTTCTGAATCCCTATCATGACCCGAGGGGAAAGGGCTACAACGCGATCCAGTCGGTCATTGCCATTGGTTCCGGCGGTCTGATCGGCAAAGGTGTCCGCCTCGGCACCCAGTCGCACCTGAACTTTCTTCCCGAACGCCATACCGATTTTATTTTCGCTTCTTTCGCCGAAGAATTCGGTCTTTTGGGCATCGTCCTGGTCTTGGCCGCTTACTTTTACCTGCTTTCCCGTCTTTTTGAGGTCAGTTCGAAGCTCAAAGAGCCCGACCAGAAGCTCCTGGCCATCGGCATTCTTTCTATCTTTATGTTCCAGAGCTTGATCAACATCGGCATGAACTTGGGGATAATGCCCGTCACCGGCATCACCCTGCCGTTATTTAGCTACGGAGGCAGCTCGCTTATTAGTTTTGCCGCTCTTTTGGGGATGAGCCTGCGCCTGCTTGAATTAACCCCCACTCATCGGCTATAATTGGCCCGTCATGGCTACCAAAAAGAAAGAAATCACCACCGCCGTTGCCGTCATCGAACTCGGGGGTAAACAATTCATCGTCAAAGAAGGCGATAAAGTCGAGTCCGAAAAGCTCGCCGCCAAAGAAGGCGACACTATTACCGTCAAAGAGGTTCTCCTCGTCAACGATGGTGTTGAAACCAAAGTCGGTACTCCTTACATCGAAGGCGCTTCGGTCAGTCTGAAGTACGACAGGGAGGCTTTGGGTGAGAAGGTGGAGATCAGAAAATACAAAGCCAAGTCCCGCTACCGCCGCACTACCGGTCATCGCCAAACCAAAAGCCACTTGACCGTCACCGGCATCAGCCTCAAATAATGGATTTTCTTTTTACCGTTGGTTTTAGTGAAGAACTTGCCCTGCTGGAGCTTTCTGCCGTGCTCGGCACTACACCGAAAAAGGTCGGCGAGCACCAGTACAAAGCTCACCTTTCGGGCGGACATTCCCAAATGAACTATCTCTCCAACCGCCTCGGCGGCCTGGTTGAGGTTCATGACCTCGAGGGCAAGCTCGTTTGGCGCCACTCGGCCAAAGCCTGGTACAAACGCGACCGCCTCAAACCATACTCGGATATTCACAAAGGCCTCCTTCCCCCCAAGGTCGCCCGCATGCTCGTCAACCTCGCCCTTGGCACCACCGATCCGGAAGGCAAAACCCTGCTCGACCCTTTCTGCGGCTCCGGCACCCTACTATTAGAAGGAGGCCTAATGAAGCTGAAGCTTGTGGGAAACGATCTCGACCCGGAACAGCTTTCCGGCTCCCGCCGCAACTTGGATTTCCTTGGTCTATCCGCCAAACTGATGAATTACGACGCCGTGAAGCTGTCGGAACACCTGAAAGAATCGGTCGATTTTATTGCCACCGAGCCCTATATGGGCCGCCCCGGTGTCCGGGAGGACCGTCTGCCCGATTTGGCCAAGGGCCTAGGAAAACTCTATCTGGGCTGTTTGAAAGACTGGAATCTATTTCTGAAGTCAGGCGCCCGGATCGGTATGATTTTTCCGGTTTTTGAGTATGCCGGACGCGAATACAAGACGAGCCTAATTATTGACGATACCAAGCTCATCGATTACAATATCGGGACACGCGGCTTGACTTATAGCTTGCCTGCGGCTAGAGTAAAACGGGAAATCGTTATCCTGGAAAAGAAATAAAAATCAAATATGGCACACGTTAAATCAGGAGGAGCTACCAGACAACACAGTCAGCGCGCCGGCAAGCGCCTCGGCGTCAAGATCTACGGTGGTCAGGCCATCAAGGCCGGTCAGATTATTGTCCGCCAGAGGGGTGGGAACTTCCACGCCGGGAAGAATGTCGAAAAAGGCCGCGACTTTACTCTCTTCGCCCTTATCAACGGCAAGGTCGAGTTCAAGATCAAAGAAGGTATTAATTATGTTGATGTATTGCCCGCAAAGTAAATGGCAGACGTAATTGAACAGTTACCCATCGATCAATTACAGCCCAATCCTCTCCAGCCCCGTGGTGTCATCACCCCCGAGTCCCTCGCCGAGCTAGTCGATTCCATCAAAACCCACGGCATCATTCAGCCTCTGGTCATCGCCCAGACTCCGGCCGGTTACCAGATCATCGCCGGTGAAAGGCGTTGGCGCGCCAGTAGACTCGCCGGTCTGACCGAAGTCCCCGTCAAGATCATCCAGACCTCTCCTCAGGGAATGTTGGAGATGGCCATCGTCGAAAACGTTCAGCGTTCCGACCTCAACCCCGTTGACCGGGCCAACTCTTTCGAGCGCTTGATGCGTGAGTTTGGTCTTACGAATCTCGAGATCGCCACCCGCACCGGCAAAAGCCCTTCATATGTGAGTAATTCCCTCCGTCTTCTCGAACTTCCGGATGCCTTGAAGGACGGCCTCATCTCCGGCGTCATCTCCGAAGGTCACGCCCGCGCTCTTTCTGCTATTCCCGAAACCCAGGCGATGATCGAGGCCTACAAGATCATCTTGCGCGAGGGGGGCTCCGTCCGCCGCGCCGAGGAATTGTCCCGCCGTTTCAAGAAACAAATGGGCGGCAAAACCAAAGCGAATAACGATGACATCGCCAGCAAATCGATCAACGATCTCATCGATCAGTTGAGCACCCAAATTCAGACCTCCATTGGTATGAATGCGCATGTAAAGATGCGCCGTTCCCGTATCGAGACTGCCATCAGCATTGCCCTGAAAGGCACCCCGGACCAAACTGACGAACAGCTCAAAAAGATCGTCGCCGCCCTGACTTCGGCCGAATATATTTCTTCGGTCACCAGCAAGAAGACCGTCGAGGCCTCCGAGGTGGAGGTTGACGAAGCTGAGGGCACCCCCGCCGTCGCGGCCGCTTTCAACAATCCTTTCGAGCCGATCCTCCCGATCGACAACCCCAAAGACGAATTCGAAGACTACTAACCGATTACGCTTGTTTCACGAACTCCTCGAACTCTTTTATCTTTGCATCCCGCGCTCTTTCAAACAGTCGTTGTGGAGTCCCAAGTGTCGATAGCTCGCCAGAGGCCACGACCTTTCCCAGAGTTTCTCCAATTGCCTCAGCAGACTGCCCAAAGGGAAGAAGATCGAGCAATCTTCTTGTCTCAGTCGAGGGCTCTATGTTCAGTGAAGTGACAACTGCACTGATTTCATCTCGTGCTTTTTCCCCAATCCGTTCCAAGAAAGCTGCTTTCAGTTTGAAGCCATAAGAATCCCCATTTTCACCTCCGAATTTATCGACCAACACCTGGACGACACGGGCATCCAATTCTCTCCCAAATTGGTCGGGAGAGGACGTTTCTTTTAAGGCGTGAATTGCGTTGATTGCCACTTCTCTTTGCACCCGCTTAGCCTCTTCGTAGCGAGGGTCTTCAGCCAATCTATACTTGAGCTCTAACTTACTTCTCGACTCCGCCCCACGTTGAATTCTTTGATTTTCCAAAAGATTGCCATCGACCATACTTCGATTCTACCAAAGCCAAATCATCACAACCAAAGACGAATTCGAAGATTACTAAAGTTTATTCTCCTAAAGCCACACTTTTAGCTACTGCCACTTCAAGATCGTCGTAGTCTCCAATTTCTTCAAATACCTCGATCGCCTTATTATAGTAATTTTCTGCAACTGTCATCGAACCCCCTATAGCCGCCGCTGCACACATGTCTCCATACATTACATAAACCCTTCCCAACTGTTTTTCCGCGCCCTCGATTTTCAATAGCACACCGATTGCTTCGTCCAGTCTCTCTGAGGCCGCTCTGTATGGATTTGCAACTTCCCAACCCAAAACATTCATTCCATCCTCGTTCCATCCATGGGGCTCAAAAAGTGCCCCATCCTCATTGATCGGGAAATCAAGCAGAAAATATCCGCTGACTCTCTTTAGTCCCCACCTTTCGCCCACCCCACTCGCAGATCAACAATAGGCCTTGGGAAACCCCGTCTCGTTTGAGAATAATCTGTGGGCAAGTTTCAACTGCTGTACTACCCCCGACAAGTTTTCGCTCATTGGGGGTGATTATAAGCTCACCGCCGGCCTCTACTTGGGAAAGTACAATGTCAATTCTTCGGGTGGAGATTCTCCGTAAGGTCGTCTGGTCACCAAAACCCGGTCAGCAGTAAGTGTCGCATCCCTGGAAAATGACCCCAAAGTATCTTCATGGGTAGGAGAACCGGATATTTTAAAACCCGCCTCTACGAGAGCAACTCTAAGCCTATCCCTCAGGGCCCTACTTGGCGGCCAATCCTCTCCGCCGTTTAAAATCACAGAAACACCACCCTTGCCAATAAATAGTGCTAGCTCCAAAACGAACTCTTCCGGGTTATGAAAAACAGTAAGATGGGAAAGAGTCCCGATAACCCCGTCAGAGGTCATGACCCTGACACAAGCATTTGCGGTATGTGGGTCCCTGAATTCAGAAACACTGCAAAAGTCGACAAGATGAGTTCCGCACTCAATAGGAAACCGTTCGTTATAAAATTGTGTCAGTTTCAAGTCCAACTTGCGATAGGGGAGACGCTCATCAAAACACACGCGCGTATCCTAGGGCACAATGGGCCCCTAGTCAAGTCTTACGGGGGTAGTTGTTACGGGGGTAGTTAGACTATTTCCCAACCGGATTGAGGACAATCCCGGCTTTGTTGACCGGCCAGTAGCGGAAAAAAGCGCGTCCAATGATGTTCTGGTCGGGGACCGGACCCCAGTCGCGGCTGTCTTCAGTAACTCCTTCGAACCGATCCTCCCGATCGATAATCCCAAAGACGAATTCGAAGACTATTAGTTTTTACCCCAAGCGTTCCGGGCTGATATTTTCCCTTTCTGCCTTAATTTCTCTAATGCCAGGGTTTTCATGCCGCATTATTTCTATGTCGTCTTCATCGAATAATGTCATTTCGACGCGGGCGCCTTTAATTCTCGTCAACATTCCCTTTTCACCCAAAAGACCATAAAAAGCTGACGACAAGACTATCTCAAGGTCATCAAAAACCACGGCGACATCCACATCCGATCTCAATGATGGTTTTCCTTCAGCAAAACTCCCGAACAAAAAATATTTTCTTTGTGGAAGTCCAGCCAAATTAAGTCTGTCATCGAAGGTTTTTAGTTCATAGGGAACTAGGGGCAAGATTTCTTTCTCAAAATAAGCCATCAGTTGGGGATTGGGTGCCTTGTGGGTCCGCATTTGCTACCTTTGTGTTTCTGGATTAACGACAATCCCGGCTTTGTTGACCGGCCAGTAGCGGAAAAAAGCGCGTCCAATGATGTTCTGGTCGGGGACCGGACCCCAGTCGCGGCTGTCCGAAGAATGATCACGGTTATCACCCATCATAAAAGTCGCCCCCACCGGGACGGTGAACTCCATCCCAGATTGGAGAAACTGCCCCGGGGAAGTAGTGTATTCCGGCGGCAAGTAGGTTTCCGGGAGGGGACTGCCGTTGAGGTAAACTTTTCCGTCTTTGACCATCATCCGGTCCCCGGGCACTCCAATGACTCTTTTGATAAAGTCGAAGTTTTCGTTGATGGGTGCTTTGAAAACGACCACGTCACCGTACATAGGCAAACGGGTTTTGTAGGTCACTTTGTCAGTCAGGACATACTCGCCGTCCTTGAAGGTCGGGAACATCGAGCTGCCCTTGACCTGATGCGGCTGCATTAGAAACAAGTAAACCACGACAAACATCGAGGCTGAGACTACGAACACCTCGACCATTTCATAAAGCAACGAAAAAACCCTCTTTACAATCCGTGCCACAGACTTAAGCTTAAGGCTACTGGTATAATATTTCAAGCTGGAAATCAGCATTTTGGCCTGCCGCGTGGCAAGGCTATACGCGGACCCGTAGCTCAGTTGGTTAGAGCGCAGCATTCACATTGCTGAGGTCAAAGGTTCGAGACCTTTCGGGTCCACCACGCTTCCTGTATTATCTTTCCAATGACAGATTTCAAATACAAAGTTGTCAGGAGTAGCCGCCGCCGCTTTTCTTCCTCGATTTCCATCACCCCCGAGAGGGGGGTCGTCGTCAGTGTTCCGCCCTGGGTTTCCCTCTCCGCCATCGAAAAAATGGTTCAGGAAAAGACCGACTGGATCATCAAAACCCTGGAGAAGCTGGATTCTTACAAGAGAAAGCCGGCCAAACGCTATGTAGATGGTGAAACCCATCTCTATTTCGGTGAAGAGTACCCGCTTTCGGTCGTTTCGGCAGTGGGCATAGCCACTCCCAGGCTATCCTTTCTTTACAACAAATTCGAAGTCAAAATCCCCGCTCACCACACCCCTCTGACCCAACGAAAAGAACTCAAAGAGGCGATGATCCGCTGGTATCTCGACAACGGCAAGCGGATCATCACCCAAAAAGTAGGTCATTTCACCAAACTCCTGGGTGTGACCTACAACCGGATCGTCCTGAAAAAGGTTTCCAGTATCTGGGGAAGCTGTTCCCGCAAAAATAATCTCAATTTCAACCGCAAACTGATCATGGCCCCCCACGAGATCGTCGATTACGTCGTCATTCACGAGGTCTGCCATCTGGTCCATCACCACCACCGGAAGACATTTTGGGATCTGGTGCGCAGTTTGGACCCCAAATACAAGGATCATGTCCGCTGGCTCAAGAAAAACCACTACCTCCTCACAATTTAACCCTATAGGTTGACCCTAAAAAATTTCCCTTTTACTGCTATAATCCCTCCAAATGCCTACTCTAATCGAACTGGCGGACAGACTTAAAGATCCATTAAAAAAGGATAAGGTGATGATGGATGTTGCGGACTACTATATCCACCAACCCGGTGTCGATACTGACGAACTAGTTCGTATGACTGTCATCATTCCATTTATCAACGGTCTTCGGGTGGACGTCATCGAAAAAGCGATCGATCGTTTCCAGATGGCGAATGAGATGTTGCCAAATGTCAAAGTTTTTGTCGGCAATTTTTTGAAGATCATTGGGTTCGATGGGGTGGGAGGAATGGAAACTCTGAAGGTAGCCCGCGACCTGGCTGCCGAGGAACCAGAGTTCGCCGGGATTTCCTTTAACACGATGCACCTTCTACTCGCGAGAGAGAAAGAACTTGCGGAGCAAATGAACCAACCGCTTCGAGAATTCCAGGCTGCTCTGGCACGGGTGGGGATCGAGACATGTGTCGGGATACTTCTCAACAGTCAGGATCTGGAGATCAGAAGGTTGGCGAAGCAAAACCTTCTCTATTTTGCTGATATTGAAATGCTTTCGATTGGTGTTAGAACCAACGCCTACACTCTCTCCTTTGCCAATCCGGCCAAGGTAAACCCGCGCATGCTTCAAGNTGGGGGAACGATCATGCCGCTCCTGAATGTTGAAGGTGATAAAGCTCTCCGAGGCGCACTGGCTTTAGGACAACTCGAAGTCTCCGAAATTGTCTCCTCGGGAGTTCCTGGACTCAATGTCCTCCGCATCACCTAACCCCNAGAGCGGTTTGCAGTAAATATCTGGCGCTCAATGTCTTGTCCAAAGACAAATCGCGATTTATACTTCGTATATCTTTTGCCTCATCAAATCTCCGCGAGAACAAGAGATAGAAATTTCCGGCGGGCAAGCTCGTGCTGTTTCTCAACAGATTTTCGGCCAATACTTTATACCCCCCAACTAAACTGATATTCGCATTCAGCATCGACACCTTGGTTGAGTTACCTGTGCCGATAACAAGTTCCGCGTGTCTGTCTAGTTCTTTCCAGAAAACCATTATCATCTCAACCCTGTCTATCTTTCTTTCTTTGTAAGCTTTAATGGCTAGGGACGCAAGTAATTCCCTCAGTTGGCGGATCGCCATGACCCTTTTGTTTTTTGTCGCAGATCCCGATTGAACCGTCGCGAACAAGTTCTTTTTATCCCAATTTGGCCAGAGTGAATTCAATTGGCGGTAAAGTTCATCCAGGGATCTTTGCATCACCTCTTCTTGTACGCTTATTTTTATTTCTCCTTCCTCGATACTGAAATCGTATTGGTCGACTTGATTCCCCGACTCTAGCTTTCCGGAAACTGTTTCCCAAGCGGCCGAGTCATCCGCGAGGTCACCGAGGTGCAATCGATAGGAACCTGTCTCTCCCTGACCAACGACCATTACATTTAAGTCTCCATCGTTGTAGCCGGGCAAGAGGAAAATTTTTTCCTCGTCTAGATAAATACCCAAATTTTCATCGCAGATATTCTCCGTGTCACAGACCGA
>C687J35174_10000521_pt1 | contig 58633 bp, 69 predicted proteins | sample RifCSPhighO2_01_FD_35174 | JGI IMG/M metagenome (IMG submission 35174) | reverse complement strand
GTAATCAAAACAGGAATAGATATCCTTAATAACAAAAGTCCTTTTACGTTTGATCTCCATGAACCCCTTTTAAAATCCCAAGAATTTATTCTAAATATTATAGAGAAATCAAAACTCAAGCAGCCACACTATTATAGCTCAGGAACAAATTTCTCAAACATATTTAAAAAAAACCATCCACAATCAAGAGACATCAAAATATCTGTCACTTCCGGATCATTTTCAAAAAATGAGACTTTATTAAAAATGCTAGGAACAATAAGTAAAGACATTATGATCAATCAGGGTGGGAAGAGATTTTCTTCCGATGAATTAAGAGAATTCTTACGAGATAGAGAAGCTGTAATACTCGGTCTCGACCAATTAACTGAAGACGTATTGAAAGATTGTCCAAACCTGAGGATCGTTTCTAAATTTGGAGTAGGTTTAGATAATGTTGATCTGGAGGCGTGCAAAAAACACGGCGTCTTGGTAAAAGTGGCTCATGGCACCAATAAACTTTCTGTAGCCGAATTAACACTAGGTTTCATGATGGCTCTTGTAAGAAATTTTTCAAAAGTCTCGTTAAAGTTAAAAGAGGGAAAATGGGAAAAATCAGGAGGACGCAATTTATCGGGAAAAACCATCGGAATAATTGGCATTGGTAATATTGGTAAGGAGGTAATTAGACTATTAAAGCCGTTTAACTGCAACATTTTAGTCAATGACATTATCAACCAAGAAGAATTTTATAACGACAATAAATTGACCGAGTGTTCCAAAGAAGAGATTTTTAGAAGATCTGACATTGTTTCTATACATGTGCCTTTAACAGAATTAACTCATTATTTAATAAATAAAGAATCTTTAAACTTGATGAAACCGTCAGCATTTTTAATCAATACTTCCAGAGGGACTGTTGTCAGGGAAGAGGATTTGCTTTGGGCTTTAGAAAATAACATTATTGAAGGGGCAGCTCTGGATGTCTTCGAGGTTGAACCTCCCATAAATGAAGCATTATTAAAACACGAAAATTTTATTTGTACCCCACATATTGGTGGAAATTCTCGCGAGTCAGTTTTAAATATGGGTTTTTCAGCCATTAATTTTATTAAGGAGTTTGTTGAAAATGAATACGGAAAAACTACTTAAAATTGCAATTAATGCTGCTAAACAAGCGGGTAGTTATTTAAGGAATCTTGATGAAAGAGTAGTCATCAAAGACCTTGATAAGGACGTTAAACTTAAGGCAGACCTTGAATCAGAAAAAATAATCTTTAACTATTTGTTAAAAACAGATTTCTCAATTCTATCTGAGGAAAGTCCAAAAATAGAAAAGAAATCTGAATTTTGTTGGATTGTCGACCCACTAGATGGAACTGTTAATTTTTTAAGGAGAATACCCTTCAATTCGATTTCAATAGCTCTGTATAAGGGAAATAAACCTATTCTAGGCGTAGTATACGATTTCAATCGTGATGAATTATTTACTGGAATCGTTGGTAATGGTGCCAAATTGAATAATAAAGAAATAATGGTTAGTCCCAACAGATATAAACGAGATTCAATAATTATGGCAGGGAGTAATAGTGACATGGTCTATGAAGGGAAAACGTTAAGCGAATTTATACGAAGATTCAAAGATTTTAAGAAAAATCGTATTCTCGGTTCAGCTGCTCTCTCTATATGTTACGTGGCTGCAGGAAGGGGAGAAGTTTTTGTTGAAGAAGGTGTAAAATTTTGGGATGTTGCTGCCGGATTAGCTATCCTCCAATCTGCAGGGGGTAAATTCAATCTGACTAAATTAAAAAAAGGTTTTCTCGTTCATGCTTCAAATGGAAACCTCGTTCTATAATTTACGATGAACGTATAAAGATTGACAACCTCTAACTAAAAATTGAAGAAATTGCAAAATTAGTCTTTAACTTTCTCAATTATTTTTTCCCTATATACTTCTGGAACTGTTTTAGTTGGATGAAAGTAAAAAGTTTCCTCAAGTATTTTTGAGTAGTAGTCTAACAAACTCTTGGCAAATTTTTTAGTCTTAAGCTTATTGAGTAAGGTTTCTAAATCCTTTAAATCTATGAATGAATCTCTATCATCCCATAATTTAGCATAATGACCATCTTTAAATTTTAAAATAGGTATTCCATAAAGTAAAGCTTCATAAGAAATAGTCGTATTGTGTACTATCGTAAAGTCACTTTTTTCTAAAAGCTCTTTAACAGATACATTTTTATCAACAAATTTTATATTTTTTGAGGTGACTATGCTACTATATTTATCTATTTTGTCAAATGGATGAATTTTTATGTTAATATTTATCTCTGGTTTTTTCACGCATATCTTATCTATANTCCTCACTAGATTCTTATTACTTTCTTCATTGCCGACGACACTTAGAAAAACAGTCCCTATTTTTAGAAGATTTTCTTTTCTTATCTTATGGGGGCGATCATATTTGGGGTTTCCTGCTTTCACGATTCTTCCTTTATCAATAAACTTTAACAATTGTCTCTCTGTACTTTTACCCCATACTAATATGTAATCTGAGACGTTGTTCTCACTTAATAGAACGGGAGTTCCGAAGTAAGGATAATCGATTATAAACCCGTGTTGAAGCGTGAATGTAGGCACATTATTTTTTTTAGATATAAGAGTAATTATTGTTTCTTCTTCACTAGCCTGCGAGCAAAATGAAACATATGCCTTTAGATTATATTCATTCATCTTTCTTTCAAATCTCTTAATTTGAGAACATATGTACGTTGTATGTGCAAGTATGCTCCAATATTTGGTGTCTAACACTTTTTTCAAGCTGTTTTTATTAAAGTTAATCAATAATTTTAGGAACAGAATCACATTTGGAAATCTTAGAGAGAATCTATCTTTTTTATCCTTATTTTTTGTCCCATACATATCTATCAAAAGCACATTTTCTTTTAATTTCTCAATTGATTTAAGAAAAAATTCGTGGTGATCTTTTCTATTCATCGCAAAACTTGCTAAGATTCCGGAGCCACCGACTTCTGGAAATTTTATCCTTTCTTGAAGAAAAAAATAACGAAAAAAGTCCTTAGCACTTTCTTTTTTGTTTTTTACGGGCGCCACGTAACTTTCATAAATTGCTGGGGCCATCACTGGCCATAAATTAATCCCCCTATATTTCATTTTAGAAAAAAACTTCTTCGACTCTCTTAAGAATTCAATCTTGTCAGACCAAATTTCTTTTTTTTCTTTTATGATTGAAGCCATTTTAAATTTCCTTTGAACTATTCATAATAAAAATAATTATAAATCATTATCTCTTATCTTTTTTAAATCTTATATAGATGAACTATCTTTTTTCCATAAGTGCTTATTATAAAAAGTTTCTCCCTAATAAGTTCAATAGATTTAGCAATTATTGACAGGTTTTTAATCGCTATAACAATCCCTACCTTCAGCAACCCACGTTTTATTGTTTAAATACCATTTGACAGTCTCCTTAATCCCTCCTTCAAAATTCATCTTTGCTTTCCACCCCAACTCAGATTTAATTTTGCTTGCATCAATTGCATATCTTTTATCATGCCCGGGCCTGTCTTTAACATATGTGATCTGGTCCTTATAACTTCCATTATTTTTTGGAACTAATTCATCAAGTATTTCACACACTTTCTTTGCTATATAATTATTATCTCTTTCGTTTTTTCCTCCGATGTTGTAATTTTCCCCACTTTTGCCCATATTAAATACTAATTCTAATCCTCTGCAATGATCTTCTACATAAACCCAATCACGAATGTTCTTCCCATCACCATAAATGGGAATCTTTCTTTGTAGCAATGCATTCCTTATAATTGTGGGGATCAACTTCTCATCATGTTGTTTTGGTCCATAATTATTGCCACAATTAGTTAACACTACATTTAAACCATAAGTGTGATGAAATGCCTTTACTATCATATCGCTTCCTGCCTTAGAAGCAGAATAAGGCGACCTAGGGTCATAAGGTGTTTTTTCACTAAATAAGCCATCTTTACCTAAGCTCCCATATACTTCATCTGTCGATACATGAAGGAATCTGCAATCTGCACACTCTTTTTTAATAGTAAATGGAGAATCCATCCATTGATTATATGCTACCTTAACGAGGTTATGGGTGCCCAATACATTAGTCCTCATGAATATGTCTGAGTCTTTTATAGAATTGTCTACATGGGACTCTGCAGCAAGGTGAATTACACCTTTAATATCATAGTCTGAAAATATCGAGTAAACAAGTTCTTTATCACAAATGTCTCCTTTGATGAATTTATATCTCTCATAATTTACTAATTCCTTTAAGTTATTTATATTCCCTGCGTAAGTTAAATTGTCTAAGTTTATTATCGATATGCCCTCCTCTTTTTCTAGATAATACGGGATAAAGTTTGAGCCTATAAATCCCGCCCCCCCTGTAATTAACATATTTCTCATTTCAACAGTCCTCTTAGGTAATTCCCGTAATTATTTTTGTCATTATCTTTTATTAAGTCTAATAATTTATCTTTACCGATCCATCCTTTATTGTAAGCTATCTCTTCAAGACAAGCAATCTTAAATCCTTGTCTGTTTTCAATTGTTCTTACAAACAATCCTGCCTCAAGAAGACTATCATGCGTTCCGGTATCAAGCCAAGCAAAACCTCTTCCCAAAAGTTTTACCTCTAAATCCCCTTTTTTTAGATACTCTTTATTAACCGAGGTTATTTCCAATTCTCCTCTTTTTGAGGGTTTGATGTTCTTGGCAATTTCAATTACTTTATTATCATAGAAATATAGTCCAGTTACCGCGTATTCAGATTTTGGATTTTTTGGCTTCTCTTCTATGCTTAGCACTTTATTGCGTTTATTGAATTCTACGACACCAAATCTTTCTGGGTCATTGACCTGATAACCAAAAATAATTGCACCTCTCTTTAATTTAGAGGCCTCATTTAATATTGGTGAAAAATGAGGCCCATAGAAGATATTGTCCCCTAATATTAAACAGACCGAATCTTTTTTAATGAAGTCTTCCCCAATTATGAACGCCTGTGGAATTCCTTCTGGTCTCTCTTGTACCGCATATTGTAAATTAATTCCCCAATTCTTACCGTCATCTAAAAGCCTCTTAAATTTATCAATGTCTTCTGGAGTGGAAATCACCAATATATCTCTAATTCCTGCCAGCATTAATACTGACAAAGGGTAATAAACCATCGGTTTATCATAGACTGGAAGCAATTGTTTAGAAATCGACTTAGTAACTGGAAAAAGTCTCGTTCCACTCCCACCTGCAAGTACAATTCCCTTCATTTATTTTATTGGTTTGTTTCTTTTTAAAGGCTTATGCAACAAAGATATATGTTATACCTCGTTAAGAAAATGATCATTCTATTAGAGTAAATTCTATAACCTAAATCTCTTTTTTATCTCTTGAAGTCGTCTTTTCACATACCAAGAAAATACTAGAACATAAGTTAGGGTAAATCTGGCCGAGATCATAACACCCTTCCAAATATTCTTTGGAAATTATGTCTGTTTTTAACAATTGATCCCACTGAAAATTTGCCAATGCTTTAAAAAAAATTCCTGAACGGTGAATCACTCGTAATCCCGCTTTCTTTGCATCACTTTCCATTCTATCTAATGTGTAAGTAATCCTATGCCCGTGTTCTTTCTCAGCGGAAGTTATTGCTGAATTGTAAGGGATAAGTCCCATTTTTACAGCAATTTGCCTTGAAGGAGCATTAGCATTAGGACATACCAGAAAAAAACGCCCATTATCGGCAAGCCATTCGTGGTTTACACGCTTTAAAACTAATACTGGGTCGTCAAGGTGCTCTAAAACATGAGTCATTACTATATTATCGTATTTAACTGGAAGATTTACAGTCTCAAATAAAGAGTGGATAATTTTAGTATCTTTACTAACTATTTTTTTTGCTTCGGCGATTGCATCACTAGATGCTTCGACACAGGTAATGTCTGAAAAATAATCTTGCAGTCTTTTAGTAAAAACACCTTTAAAGCTTCCTAGTTCCAAGAGATTACCATTCTTTATAAACGGAAGAATAGACTTTAACATAAATGGTTGCATCACTTCGGTATCAAAATTATAGGAATAATTTCTTTCCAAATTATCTTTGAACTCTGCATCGTAATCTCTACTTTTTGTTTCCACCATTTTCAATCATTTCTTCTTAATATATTCTTTATTGACCCCTATTTTGCAACTAACTTCTATCCCCTCCCTACTTAAATATCTTTTGGCCAAACCTGACAATTCATTTAATACTTATTATTTAATAATGATTTTTAATCTTTTACTAATTTGGCCAACCCGAATCCTGTTTTTCCAAAATTATTCCCATTATATAATAAGTAAACATTTCCTTCCATTTCAAAAAGATTTGGGTAGCACATCATATCAGAATCCCAAGAATTGGGTGTCGGAGATATGCCACAGTTTTCGTCATCACGCACCCAGTTTATTAAATCGTCTGAATATGCATAACCTAGTCTATATCCCTTATCTTTCTCCTCTCTGAAACCAATCATATGGCGGTAACAAAAATACATGTGATAACGGGAATCTATCTTAATAACTGTTGGCAAAGCTTGACATTCATTTTCATCTATAACATCTGGAATAATTCTTTTCCCAGATTTTTTCCAATTGACACCATCATCTGATAGTGCGTAAGATATTTTATACACTCTTTCAGGAGCATGATCTTTAGTGGCTTCACACCATTTTTCACCATAAATATAATACATATAAAATTTCTCATCAAAACATTTGACAAAAGAATCTGCTATTAAGAATGGTTCGTGTAAGGAGGAAGATAAAACTGGACCGTTGCCAATCCTCTGAAAAGTCTCCCCACCATCTTCACTTATAACAAGGCCTACACTAGACTCAACATCAACAGAGGCTCTTCTTGACCACCCACTTATATAACTATAAATTTTGTTTTGATATCTCATTGGGCTAAATGGAAAAATTCCGTGTTCGTCAAAACAACCTAATTTGCCTCGAGAAATAATCTCTCCTTTTGAGTAACTCAAGATATTTGAAAAATCTTTGGAGTAATCTATGTATTGAGGATAGCTTATAAACGAATCTTTATCTTTTTTACGAGTTGAAAAATAAATTCTCAAGAAATCATCAAAAACCATGACCTGAGGAGATTGTGCATGACTAAAAAACCTCTTACTAAAAGGCGATTTTTCAAATTCAAAAATTTTGCCCAATTTTTTCCATTTCATTTTATAAATCTCCGTTTAATTTTGCTAATCCAAACCCATATCTCCCAACCTCATTACCTAAGTATAGCATATAAACTTCCTTATTTAATTCAAAAACATGAGGATAGGCAACCATTTCATTGTCAAAGGCGTTTGGTTTTTCAGAAACATCAATTCCTGCTCTTGAATCATCTCTCATCCAATTTATAAGATCTGGGGAATAAGCATATCCTATTTTTCTAGATTTTGTTTTCCTAAATGTATTAGGATCCCAGTAATCAAAAAACATGTGATATTTCCCATTTCTAAAAATTACGTCGGGACTTCCTTGGGATTCGTCTGGGCCAGAAGCTTCTTCTATAATATCTCTATTTGCCTTCTCCCAATTTATTCCATCTGAAGAAGTTGCAAAACGAATTTTTAAGGACATTTCCGGTTTCCCATCTACAACCATCCATTTGTGACCACAAACATAAAACAAATAAAAAAGATTATCGAATTTCCTTATTTTTGGAACACTCATAAGAAAGGGTTCATTTATGGAGTATGGAATTACTGGACCGTTCCCTATTTTCTCGAATGTTTCCCCATCATCCTTGCTTATAGCAGCCCCTATTGCCGTATTAAATGGCACCGACTTACATCTCGTCCAACCTGCGTAATATATCCATACTTCATCATTATTACGAATAACAGACATAGGGTATGTTCCAAATTCATCAAAACAACCCCTCTCTCCCAAATTCAAAACTGGCTGTTTCCCTATATTTAGAATATTGAACAAATTACTTTTGTCTAAATCAATATAAGTACTGCGACTAATATTGGCTCCATTTTCATCTCTTTTAGAACGACAAGAAAAATAGACTCTTATAAAATCATCAAAAGTTAAAGTTGAAGGTGATTGGGCGTATTCTTCAAGCCATGGGCTAATCTTATTTTCCACAGGATTAAATATTTTTCCAAGTTTTTCCCATCTGAATATTTTTACATCTCGTAAGTCATTTCTCATAAAAGTTGACTCTTCATTTTCTTCAAAAATTGTAAAATTAAACTTTTTGTACAAATTAAGAGCCGCATAATTATTCTTATTAACCTCCAATTTTACTTCATTCAATGAGATTTCTTTAGAATGTAACATGCAATTTTCTAAAAGCTTTGAAGCGATTCCTTTTTTCTCCCATGATTCTATGACACTTACATTTGTTATATATCCGTTTCGAATAGAATCTTCTTGATTTAGATATAAGGCAATCAGTCCTGCTAAACAACCCTTATTCCAGAATTCAAACCTTGTTGCATGATTAAGAATCTTGTTTGTATACTCGGCAAGATTCTTCTTCTTTTTCAAATTCTGGATAAAATCGTTATTACAAAGATCAAAGTGTTCTAAAATATGCTCTAATGATGACTTGTTTCTTGTGAAGATCATATTAAAATACATTCCCCCAATAATTTCTTTGTATTATCAACTCCATTGAGCATTAACACGTCTATAATAGAAAGCCAAGGAACAAACTCGTTATCGAACTGTTTGTACTTTATTTGATTAGATTTAATAAATTTTAATTCTAAATTATTTTCTTTAAATTCTTCATTTTTATATAATTCTAGCCCACCTATTGGATTAACATATGTCCTTGCGTTTAGATTTTTACATATAGCTATAACTTTTTTCGAAGATCTTAGATTGTGGTCCACACCAATTGACGAAGAAATAATTATCTTAGTTTTTATGTCTAGTGTATGGCAAGTTTCTTTTATTGAATTCAACAGATACTCGAATAAATTATTATTTTCGTAATTAACAATTTTTTCTAGTAATGGCATTATTTCTTTTTTATACGGTGCACTAGTATAGGCATTTTGGAATTTGGCTATTAATTTTTTTCTATTATATTCTTGAGAAATTGTTCTGTCAAACACGTTTAAAAAATCACTTTCTTTTTTTAATGAAATAGTAAAATACTCACTTTTCCCATTTTGCAATAAACGATTTCGATTAAACCACGTTTTTTTTACATACTTGATGTTGTCATAAACAACAAAAACATCCACTGAATTTATCAATTGAAAATAACCAAGATATGGGAAAAAGTATGGTTGCATTATTGCTACCTTCATTATAAACTCTCCTTTATTATTCTACTGATTCTTTTTACATTTTCTTTTTCTAATCCAACATAAAGAGGCAGGCAAGCTATGCGGGTAGAGATGTCTTCAGAAACTGGACACGATTCTCCATTTATATATGGAACTTTATTCAGACTAGGATAAAAGTATCTACGAGGATATATCCCTGATTTATTAAGAATATTAGATACCTTCAACAATTCTGACTCGGACTTGAAAACTACTGGGTAGTATGCATAATTATATGTAAGTCCCTTTTGAGACTTCGGTTTTCTTAGACAATCTTCTAGTTCTTTATCATATAGTTCACTCAGACTCTTTCTCTCAGCCATTATCCTTTCGATATGTGGGAGATTGGCCAAACCCATCGCTGCTTGAAACTCAGAAGCTTTAGCATTTATACCATGAATTAGATGGTCGTCTCCCTCGTGTCCGAATCTCTTTTCTAATTCAAGCCTATTTGAAACATTTTTGTCTTTTACTATACATGCTCCCCCTTCTATAGTGTTATAAATCTTGGTAGCATGAAATGAAAGCGTTGAGACATCTCCATACGAGGCAAGAGATTTTCCATTATATTGGCAACCAAAACAATGAGCACCATCATAGATGACCTTCAGATTGTGTTTTTCTGCGATACTTCCTATTTTATCAACATTACAAGCATATCCAAATACATGTACTGCCATTAGGGCCTTTGTTCTTTCAGTAATTTTTTCTTCAATTTTGTTTGAGTCTAGGGTAAAATTTTCTGGTTCTATATCAACAAAAATAGGTTTACATCTCTGCGATAAAATACTTGAAGAGGTAGCTACATAAGAAAACGGAGTGGTAATGACTTCTCCTTCATCAATCCCTAAAGAACTTAGGGCCAATTGCAATGCAAGGGTACCATTTGTTACAAAATGTAGGTTTTCAACACTTAGGTAATTTTCTAGACTATTTTCTAGTTTTTTCAATAACGGACCCTGATTAGTTAAAATCTTTCTTTCAAAAATCTCACTAACATACTTCTGAAATTCTTCAATCGGAGGCATGAATGGGCGAGTTACGTAGACCCTTTCCATACTTATAAGAGATTAGTTTTTCTTTAAAAACTTTCGGGAGTAATTTTATACTTCTGAAGTCCAGTATCTTTGATATTTATACTGTTTTACATATTATTTTTGTGATTGTTATAGAAACTATTAATAATTGTTCTGAATATGTTTAAAAAGAATAAAAAAGTACCTCTTATTATGGTCGTTAAAAGAAAAGTAAATATTGCTCCTGTACTGCTATTCGCATTTAGGCGCCCAGAGTCAACAAAAAAAGTTTTTGAGCAAATAAGAATTGCCAAACCTTCTAGATATTTTCTTTACGTTGATGGTCCAAGAAATAATGAGGAAAAGATAAAAGTAGATTTGGTAAAGAAGATTGCCTCAAATGTTGATTGGCCATGTGAATTTAAAACGTTTTTTAGAACTTCCAATGCTGGGATTAATGGTGGTCTGGATGTGATGAAATGGTTTATAGAAAAAGCAGTGAAAGGAATAATCTTGGAAGATGATGCTGTTCCCAACCAAGATTTTTTTAGATTCTGTTCAGATTTACTTGATAAATATAAAGACGATGAGAGAATAATGTACATAAACGGTTGCAACTTTCAAAGGGGGTGGAGTAGGGATGAAAGTTCATATTATTTCTCTAAATATCCCCATCCAAAAGGTTTTGCTATATGGAAAAGATCCTGGGATAAGTATGATTACGAAATGAGATATTATTTGGAATTTATAAAATATAATCGTATCGGAGATGTTACTAAGAATAAAATAGAAAAGTTCATATTGAAAAAATCGCTCTCTGACGCTTATTACAAGCTTCCGGAAGCAGCAGATATTCGATGGCTATTTACCTTATTAACCAATAATGGGCTAGCAATCACACCTAACAAGAATCTTGTGAGAGATATTGGTTTTGAAAAAGATGCAGAGCATATGAGGAAGATAGACTCTTATTATTCCCTTCCTAGCGAAAGCATTTCTTTTCCACTCAAACATCCAAAATTAATGATAAGGGATGATGTTTCTGATGTAAGACACTTTAGATGGCTTTTTACAAAAAAGTTTAAGAAACATTTTCTCATAAAAACATGGCTTTATAAATTACTTAACCTCTGAATACTAGTCCTAATTTAATAATTAATTTTAAATAGCTTTTTATTTTTCCAGCAACATGATCTTACAACTTCCCTCAATTTTCGAAGAGAAGCAAATAAATTCAGTTGTTTCTATACTAGACCGACAAGTCCCAGTATCAGCAAGAAAAGGTATCCAATTTATTCAGAGCGGACATTCTTCAACTTCATCCACTCTTCCACCTAATTTTAAAGATGCGGTGAAACTTGTAAAAGATACGGTTCCAAGAGATTACAATCTTGAATTACATGCTCCAATTTGTCCTCATGAACCCTCCAAAGATCTTAATCTTGCTTATAGTAAATCAAAGAATACACTTCTTTATTCAGTCGAATTAGCTGAAGCTATAGGGGCAGGTACCTTAATTGTTCATTCAAACACGGTTTATAGGGCAAGTGCAAAGCCACAATCTCCCGCATGGAGTGTTTGGCAAGAAAGGTATAATGATTGGAAAGTAATGAATAAGGAGATTCGTGACCCTTTGTATGTAAATTTAGAGGATTTAGCTAGACAAACTAAGGTCACTATTGCTATTGAAAATATGCCGGTGCCCATTAGTGCTGATAAAAGTTTAAATCCTAAGGACATTCATTTTGACCCTAACATGGTTACTTTTGAGGATTTAATTGAGTTTTGTGATAGAACTATGGGAATTTCCAATTTGAAGATAGTATATGATACTTCTCATGCACTTCTTACTAAGAAGTCCTTAGCTATGTTCGCCGATATAGGTATTAGAACAACCGAAGACTTATTACAAACGCCGTATCGTGGAGTTTATCCTGAGTATGCAGATATTTTTCATCAACCAAGTATTGATAAGGAAGCAAGAGCGATTTATGATAAGGGCAAGCTCGCTTCTGTTCAACTCGCTTCTACAGGAAATACTTGGATTGCTGGAAAGCAAACTTCTGAAGAGGGAATTAAACTTATAGGACACCATTACGACGAACTTCTCTTGATTGCCAAAATGACAAGAGATGCTAGTCCATCCATTCCTCTTTCACTAGATATACTTGAATATGATTATATTAGTAGGCCAAACCAATCAAAGGCACTTGAAAAGATTGTCCAGGATCTTTATTTAAGTTAATTTTTCTGTAATACATAAAATATAGACTGGGGTCTTATTTTATGAAAAATGTTAGTTGCATGATACTTATTATTCCATGAAAACATTTTACTAAGCAAATAATCTAGCTTTACTATTAATCTAGAATTCCCCCCAGTATGATTATCAAAGTCCATCCTTCTTAATAAAGGAAATAACACTAGTCTTTCAGAAACAATCTCTAGATTATTATCTTTTATCAATCTCCTAAAAAAATCTAGAGGGATGCCTCTCTCTCTTTTTGTTAGACCACTCCTAGGTTTTCTCCAGTCCCCCATAGAAACAATCGGCTCTCTTACTAGTATAATTCCTCCTGGTTTAGTGACTCTAACCATTTCTTGTAATACAAAACTAACATTTGGAATATGGTGCAATACTCCGAAACAAGTTACTAAATCGAAACTATTATCGGGAAATTTGATCCTTCCGCTTATCTCAGGAGTAACGTATACTGGTTTCTTCTCACCGATTTTCTGCGCCCTCAATTTCTCCGAGGGTTCAACAATGTATATCTCGTTTATTTTATTGATTATCGGTAACAATTCATCTCCAAATGCGGCACCAAAAGCTAAAACCTTATCAAACTTTTTAGTATCTTTTATTTTTTCATAACCATGTACTCCATTTAAAGCATGGAATTTATAGGTATAGTCTTCTATTTCTTCAAGATTTGAATATCCCTCTTTTTCTTCATCATACCACTCTTTAATTTGTTTAATTCCAAAATCATCACCATACAATTTCTTTCCTCTAAAGTATTCATCCATATTGTTCAATCTCCTTAGAAAAAATATTAATTAATTTTTCTTCAGAATAACTAAGTAAGTGATTTTTGAGAAAGTGTTCTCTTATTTTTCTTCCTTGACTTTTTGTCTTAATTCTTTCTCCAATCATCTTAGCCAAATCTTCCCATTTTTTACTTTTAGAAACATCTCCTAAAAATCCCTGGTTTATCATATTTCTTATTGCCCCATTATCATAAGAAAAAACCGGAATTCCATACATAAATGCTTCAAGTATTACTAGTGGAAATGATTCATTTTCATATTTTGTTGGAAAAACTAAAAAATCAGTTTTAGCCAGAATATCATACTTCTCTCTGTCGTATTTAGCCCCAAGATAGATACATTCTTCTTCCAGATTAAATTTAGCTCTTAAATTAGTCCATTTTTCTTTAATTTCTACACTCTCCCAAGCACCAACAAAACAACATTCAAAAACAATACCTTTTTTCTTTATCCTCTCACAAATTTTCAAGGCGTCTAATACTCCCTTAGACTCGTACATATTGGATAGATATAATAAATTTATCTTTTTCTTTTTTCTCCTTATTTCCAGAACCTTCTTAAATTCTTTATCGCTTATCTTATCTTCGTAACCATTTGGTAAGATATAAACTCTATCTCTATTGAAAAGGTTCTTAACCTCTGCGTAAAGGGATTCTGACAGAATTATCATCTTGGTATTTTTGAAAACAATCCGAGAAAATATATTTTGATCAAGATTTCTTGAGTGTATATGAAAAACTATCTTTTTGTCAAACATTTTACATATTAAAGCATACAATCCGTCCCTATAAAAAGCAAATCCGTTTGTAGCTATCTCAAAATACACTAAGTCGGGTTTGAAACTTGCTAGCTTATTTATTAACCTAAACATTACTGAAAATATTCCTAAAAATTTATTAATATTCAGTGTACCGAGTTCTTTTAGGTCGATTGAATAGTTTATCTTTATCTTATCTAAGTTATATTTGTCATTAATTTTCTTGCTATTGAAATAATTTTCATTTACTTGTGCTGCTCCATGCACGGGCGGGAAAAATCTTCCGAGGAAAAGTATTCTTCTCCTCTTGTTGTTCAAGTGATGTTGGTCCATTCGCTTAGAAAAGATCCTTTGGATCTACATTTAAAGTTTTTGATAAAATTTCTTCTAATTCGTCTCTCTTACCCATTATGTGGAGTATTGAATGTTTATGTAGGATACTTTCACCAGGTTTTAATTCAGCTGCGGCTGAAGAAGTTTCAATTTCATAAAATGGTCCCATAATCTCTCCGTTGGGAAGGGGGCCGTCGTTATAAGAATTTATAACATCCCCCTTAAATGGCTCTTTTTGAATGATCCATCCTGAATTTACATAGTCTTCTTTTGTCTCGTCAAGGCTAAATTTAACTAGTGTGAGCACACTATTCTGCGAGTCATAACTTCCTAAAACTGGAAGTGCTACTTTAGGGCTTATTCCTATCTTCCCTCTTTTCTTACCGTCCGCTCTAAACAAAATCGATCTATCAAGAAACCTTATACGTTTCTGATCAATCTTCCCAAAATATGAGTCATTGATATATTCAGAATTGTACGATCTTTTCACTGGGATGATAACAGTATTTTTCCCGGAAGGAATAAGTTGACTTAACACCCATATGGATAACATTCCTGTTTCCCTATTCCATTCGTAATCGCCTTTATTTGTCATCTTATTTATCGAATTGAACCCAACAACACTTAATCCTTTTGGAAATTTCTCATCAAATTCATATTCTATTTCTTCAATTCCCATCAATTTAATTTCTCTATCAGCTGTCAACTCAAATTTATTCCCGCTATAATTATGCAGGCTCATATCTTTTCTCATGTTCACACTTGAATTTGATCTTCTGGTTATTTCCCATTCCTCGCTATCAATAGGAGAAGGAGTTTGCCAGTGCTCAAAGTCAAATGGATCTCCGGGGTTAAAGAAAATTGAAAACTGTCCTCCCTCTGGCCCTATCCAATACCTATCCTCTCCACCAAAATTGTTGCAATGTTTAAGCCTCTTTCCTGATTTAATTAAATCGTAATTTATCCACCCAAAACTATAGCCGGTATCGCCAGCAGCAGAGCTGGTCATAACTCTACTCTGAAGCTCAGGACTCAATATTAGCCGAGACTCTCTATTTTCAAGAAAAATAGTTTCTACGTGCTCCTCTAAGAATTTTCTGTCGTAGCCAAATGTTCTATCTCTGCATATCATTTTATTCAATCTTACTTGACCTCTTCATCAAAAACTACTGCCACCTTCCCACACTTCCCTGAATCCATCAAAGAATACGCCTCACCAACCCTGTCTAAGGCAAACCTATGTGTTATCAATGTCTCAGGGTGAATTTTCCATTTAACCAATCTATTAACGAGTTCTTCCATCAACCATATCGAGGTCACCCAAGAACCATATATTGTTTTTTGTTCGTGTATAATGTCTGGACTAGGATTTATTTCTAATGTTCCTCCTTCTCCAACAAGAGCTATCTTTCCAAATCTTCCCGCTGCTCTTATGGCCAGTTGTCTTCCAGTATTTTTCCCTGAACAGTCCACACTTTTTTCAACTCCTTTTCCATTAGTTATTTTTTGGATTTTAATTAGGGCGTCATCTCCATAAAGAATTAAATCATCTGCAATCTTTTTTTCTTTAGCCAAATTAAGTCTATACTCCGAAGTATTTACACCTATTAGCCTGTTAGCTCCCATCGCCTTAGCTAACATAAGGGTAGCTAACCCCACCGGTCCCAACCCCACAACTAAGATTGTGTCGTCTCCTCCCACCTCCATTTTTTTTAACGCTTCATAGGCCGTACCAAATCCACACGCTACTTGTGCACCATCGCTGTACGTTAATTCATCTGGAAGGTGGATCAAATCTTTCTCTTCAGCTAGCAAATACTCAGCCATTCCACCATGACGTTGCCACCCGTACGCTCGTCTTTGCTCGCCGGTGCACGAAATCATGTACCCTCTTCGGCAGTCATTGCATAGTCCACACCCGGAAATGTGATATACAATAACGCGATCTTTTTCCTTGAATTTTCTACACCCAGACCCGCATTTTACAATTTGTCCACAAGGCTCATGCCCTGAAATTATCCCCGTCTGGTATCCTTCCGGACCCTTTCCAACGTGTTCCCTATATATGCACCTTATATCTGATCCACAAATTGTAGAGGACTTTACCTTTATTAGGACCTCTCCATGCCCTGGAGTAGGAACTTCAAACTCTCTTATTTCCACTGTGCTATTACCCGGTAAAATTGCTCCTTTCATCTTTTCCATAGTAATTTTTTCCTCATCTCTCAATAGATTTCCCCTCATCCCACAAATCTCTCCAATCCCGAGCTTCTCTCCACAAAAAAACTTGACCCTTTATCAATCTGCATTTTCTATCAATCTTTTTTATCTTTTTCATTTCCAGTTCGCTTAGGGGATTGTAAATGATTCCTTTAATATTACTAAGATATTCTGATCTGTATACTGAAAAAGGGATAGGTATATGCCCTCTTTGAACTGCCCATTTAATACACACAACTGCAGGATGAACTCCATGATTTTTGGCTATTTCCAGTATCACCGGGTCCTGAACATCCACTGTATCTTCTCTAGTTCTATCTCTTTCTGGCCTATCTGGTGACCCAATGGGTGCAAATCCTATGGGGACTACCTTATTCTTGGTACAGTAATCAAATAACTCTTGTTGTTGGAGGTGAGGATGGAATTCAACCTGATTACATGATGGCCGTATTTTTGCATCGCGAAGTAACAGTTCCAATTTCTGAATGGTCATATTAGATGTACCTATATGCCTCACTACCCCCATTTCAACTAACCTTTCCATTTGTCTCCATGTTTTCATGTAATCCTCATGAATGTAAGGCTTTGCATTGGGGTCTCTTGAGTTGGCATCAACTCCCTTTTCATGATGATTAGGATATGGCCAATGAATGAGATATAAGTCTAAATAATCAAGATTTAATTCATCCAGAGACTTTTTTAAAGAAGGGATAACCTTTTCTTCAGAGTGACTGTCGTTCCACAGTTTAGAGGTTATCCAAAGCTCTTTCCTCTTTACTCCCCCATTCAGGATAGCTTTTAAGGATTTTCCTATGAGATGTTGATTTCCATAAACAGAAGCGCAATCAAAATGTCGATACCCTACTTCTGTTGCTCCGAGTACCGCACTAGCAATTTCTTCACCTCCAAATTTATCTGACCCAAAAGTCCCAAGCCCTATTGCAGGTATTTTATCACCATTGTATAAAGTCTTACTTGGAACTACTAGTGGATCAATTCCATTTTTGTCTATCTCAAATTTATATAATTCTGTCATTCCTTCACCGGTTGAAGATTATTCTATCTGTCTTACTTTAAATTAAATACTTTCTGGAGCTAAAATACATCCTCTCTAGCTCCAGATAATTCCCTTTCAAAAATATCTTTTAATCTTTCTTCTGCCTTGTCAAAAATATATTTCTCCTTAAAATATTCTCTTATTTCCTTATTTTTTTGAGGCTTATTTATGTTTTTTTTGAGTTCCTCATAAAGATCTTGGTAATCTCCTTGTTTTGCAATGTGACCCAAATAATCTCTATTTATTATTTCTCTTATTGCTCCGTTATCATAGGTGTAAACCGGAATTCCAAACATCAATGCCTCCAGAATCACTAATGGATAGCATTCTAACGCGTATTTGGTTGGAAATATAAGAAAATCTACCTCTTTGAGAAAGCTAAATTTTTCTTCACCATATCTTGGACCGACAAATTTACACTTGTTTTGAAGCCCACTGTCCTTTAAATAATCATACCATTTATTTTTGAATTTTTCATCTTCCCAGTCACCAACAAAAAAACATTCGAAGTCTATTTTATCTCTGTGAAGTAATTTACAAATCTTTAGGACATCCATTGGTCCCTTTGCCTCCAACATATTTGATAGGAAGATTAACCTCACTTTTCTTTTTCTTTTTCTGTTTTTTTGAATTCCCAAAAATTCTTTTTCAGTTAATACGTCTTCTATACCATTAGGATTAAAGTACACATTATTCTTACTCATGAGGTTGTCAACATCTTCATAGAGCAATTCAGATAAAAGTATCGCTTTCGTATTGCGAAATGTTAACTTATAGTAATCCCTCTTAATCTTATTTTTTGTTTCATTTTTTAATCCCTTTGAGTGAAATTGAACCAAAATTTTTATTCCAAATAACTTTATGATCATAAGATAGATGCTATCTCTCACAAAAGCAATGCCTCGTGAAGTTACATCAAAATAGACCAGATCTGGTTTTTCTAATAGCCTTGAAACTATTCTTTTAATGTTGATTAATCCGGAAATAATCTTGTGCAAATTTTTTCTCTCTTTACTTGAGATTTCTTTAGCTACATTCATGCGAATTCTTTTTAGCTCAAAACTATTGTTAAGGACTTTGCTATTGTAATAATTCTCATTCATTAAGCTAGTCCCATATATTGGAGGTGGAAACCTTCCAAGGAAAAGTACTCTTTTTTTCATAAATTATCTTTTAAAATTTCCTTTTTAAGTTTTATATAGCACTAGTACTTCCTAGACTCTCTTCACTCCGAGTATCAATTGCTAAAAATGCCAAGAATGTACCCACAACTGATTTGCGAATCCTCGTTCTTGTCAATTTAAAGTCATCAAATAGGCGATAAAACCATTCCAAACCCAAAGTTTGAAATATTTTTGAAGCCCTTTTTCTTTTGCCCTGTATATATTCTAGTGCTACTCCCACATTAAAAATTCCATCAACTGCAATGTGGTCGTACAGATCTTTTGTAAGGATTTCTTGTCTTGGGCACCCCGCTCCAATCCATAAATAGTTTATTTTGTTCTTATTGATTTCCAATATCACTTTTTTTATTAACTCATTAGAGAAGTGATAGCCTTCTATAAATAGATGTTGTACCCCGAAAACATTTTCTCGTTTCAAAAGAGGATATCTTTGACACAATCTATCCAAACCACCACTTCCAATTCCGAAAAAAAAGTGTTTTTTATTTTCAACTAGTTCAGGATCATTAAGGAATTTGGAAGTAAACGTTGGTCCTTGAAGTCTTCTTAATATCCTCATGTTCTTTATTGACAAGACAACTGCTGTTGTAAACCCATCAATGAGAATAATTCTATTCATCCTCTTATCAAAAATGGTGTCCTTAAATTGTTCATTATTATGTATCTCATATATATCATTGGCGTTCATAAAGCTAAAAACCAGATTTTTCTGACCAGACCGTACTATTTTTCGAAGTTCCTCATACCTATTCGCAGAGAATAAAACCTTTTCTCTCATGTTGCTATGTCGTCTACTAACCTTGCTTACATAAAATATTTAAATATGTTGCTTAGTAGAGTTATATGGATGATCGTTATCAATCTGAGCTAAAATCTGTTGCAGCTAATTTAGCCAAAGATTTAAAAAAGACTTTTCCAGATATTACTGGCATTTCACTTTCTGGGTCATTAGCGGCGGGAAATGCCGATGAGTTCTCAGATATAGATCTTGATATCTGGATATCGGAAGAAACTTATCAGAAATGGATGACCCACTGTCCACTAATGGATTACTTGATAAGTTACTCTCCAAATAGAGAGACCCCTTCTAATATCTCCTTTCTCATTGACAAGTCTTACAAATTCGATCTTGCAATATTGTCTATAGATCGTGTTAAAACAGAAGAATGGAAAGTTGAACAAAAATCAGATAGAAAATACTCAGAGATAATCTTTGATAGTGATAACTTAGTTAAAGATCTATTAAATCAAAAAACCAAATCTAAGCCAGATTCTTTCGATGCGAAAGAAAAATATTCTGTGTTGAACCCAAATCCGGATTACTATGTTTTCTACATTAGCGCTTATCTTAACTACCATGTACCTATAGCAATTGTGAGAAATAGGTTTGAACAAGCACACTTTTTGTTAAACCAGTCTATCCATTTTCTTTTAAATCTTCTATGGCTGAATAATGAAAATTTCTATCCTTATGATAAGTCAAAATGGACAATAGCAGAGAAAGTTTTGAATGAAGAACAAAAGCAACTTTTAAGCGACGCCCAACTAGTTAAAGAATATACTGCTGAAGATATTCGACGGAGAAGACAATTACTGAGGGATTTATATGCCAAGTTAGGCTTCAAAGAAATAACTTTTTATCATGAGAAAGTTGATTTAAGATAAAAAACTAGGATCTTTTATCTTGATCCATTCTTCTAAGAGATTGCTTTCAACTAGAGCTTTTCTAAAATGAGAGAAGTGTTCTGGAGCTATAACTATCTTTTTTAAGTTTGAGTTTAGATAACCAGCCCACCAACTTAAGGCACTTACCGCCAAAATATTATGTTTACAAGTCTTCATAAGCTCAAGATCTTCCCATCCAGAGTTCCCCTCTACAAATCTCATCTTTATATCAAAATCTTTGAAATTGTTTTTGCACCACTCAATCTCATCAGAAAATACGTAGAATATCGGTTCCTTAACCTTCTCTTTTATCAAAGAAATAGCCTCTTTGTAGAAATCTAAAGGTAGAATATACGCATCTTTTAATTTTAACACGTCCCCTCTTCTTACATGCAGACTTACTGCATTACACTCCGCAATTTCTTGAAGTAATGATTTTATCTTTTCCTTGTTCTCCTCTTTAAGGGTAAACTCTTTTTGGATTATTGTCTTTATCTCTTTGAAAAATTTCTCACTTCCAAAATATCCCCACAGATAGATGTTGTCAGGCAATTCAAAAAATTTATTTATATCTCGATCACTCGGAAAATAATGAACATTCTTTTCAAATAATTTATATCTCCTAAAAATTTTGTCCAAAGGTCTAAATTTGGTTTTAAAAACAAATTTTTTCAGTTCTTCTTTTGTTGCCTCTTTAGCAGAAATATTGAATTTTCCAAGCTCAAATTCCCAAGCCCCCCCATATTTTTCCCACCTGGGCCACGATCTAAGATAAGTTGTATCGATTTTCAATTCTGTTTTATGATGCTCTGCCAGTGCCTTGGCGGTCGCGTAAACAAACATAGAATTTCCTAAACCCCTCCCTATTTCCGCAATTATCATTTTACTGCTTCAACATTCAGACTTATCAAATAACCTGCCTCTTTATCAAATGATTTTTCCTTCGTCGGGACAAAACCATCACTAGGAAGATATGCCTGAGAGTGATCGTCAATTTTATCGTGTGGTGGCGTAAGTTTCCAATCGTATTTTATTATATTTCTGAAACCAATTTTTGCCAATAATTCTCTTAGATCATCAAAATCGTAGATTGTTTTGTGGTAGATTATTGGTGCATTTTCTTCATTGGGTCCCTTTGCACCCATTTTCATTCGGCCATAAAGTGGGCCTAAGAAATTCTTTAGTGGAAATTTTTTCGCGGAGTATAAATTGGCCATAATCTCGAAATCCGGAACGGCTACTCTCAGAATCCCACCTTCCTTTAAAACCCTATACCACTCCTCTAAAACCTTTTTTCCATCCTCTCTATCAAAGTACTCAAAGACATGAGAGGCATATATCAAATCAACACTTTTATCTTCATATGGGAGCTTAGTTATTTCATGATGCTCTACATGCGGATATATTCCTCCATCTATATGGATCCAATCTCTACCAAAATCTCTCCACCCGCATCCCAAATTCAATTTTATCATATCTTTTATTTTTCCCGGTCTTGTTCTTCCCTAGTTAAATTATAACATAAAAAAATTTGGTTTACGAACATTTGTTGGTTTCTAATCATTAAATTCAAAATATTTATGTGTTCCCGCTTCCCTTTCATAACTACCAGATAAACATGCAATAACCGAGCCAGGTAATGGTTTAACCCTAAGGGCAATCCTACTCGGAACTTTTAGTAGATCTCCTGTGCTCATCTCATATTTTTTTTGTTCGCCAGTTTCAATGTCTTTCAAGATGAATTCTGCCTCCCCAATTATACCATAAATCTCTTCATATTCTCTCCAATGATTACCCAAATTGCCACCTTGCTCCACGCGAACAATTCTAACTTGCTTCAAATCAATTAAACTCTGATTAGAAGAGGGTAGTAGAGAGACTATTGTTCTCTGATCGTTTGAGTTAGCATCGAAATTTTTTATTTGTATAACGTTTTCAAGTGCCATGTTCTCAATATTATCTCATACTTTAAAAATATTATCTATCTATTGTACTCCTCTCTTTTTAGCGTTTTCAGCTTATTTACTTGTTTACTGCTTCTTCATATATTTTAGCTAGTTTATCATTCCTTTTTTTAATCGAAAATCGTCCATGTTCAACATTTGAATAGGCGTTTAGAGACATTTTCTCGAGTAATTTCCTATTTTCTATCAATAATGATGTTTTTTCCACCATTTTTTCGATTATTTCTTCTTGCCCTTCTAAGGTAGTATAGTCTATCTTCTCTATTTTGTCCACTACAAAACCAGTTTCGCCATCGTTTATTATTTCTCTCCTAGACTGTCCATCCACAGTTATTGCTGGAATTCCAAAAGATAGGGCTTCAATCAACACAAACCCAAAAGTATCGGTGTAGGAAGGATAAATTAAGATATCACTTTTGGGATAAATCTCTTCTAACATCTTTTCTTTTGATATGAAAGAATGGAACTTGATTTTTGGGTTTTGACTGTATTTTTCAATTATTTCTCTTGGGGTATCTGAAATAAAAACTGCCTCTACATCTTTATATTTCCTAGTAAGTCTATCAATAACCTCCAAGGCATGCAACCCCCCTTTAAAGTAAAATCTTCTAGAGACAAAAAGAAGCCTTATCTTTTTATAATCTCTATAAACAATAGTTGGTTTCAGGGCAGGGTAAAGTACCTCTATCTTATTGTCTATCTCTGGGAAGACTTTCAAAATTTCTTCTCGCGACCAATTCGTCCATGCCAAAACTTTTTTACAATGTTTGCTCAGCAACAATCTTAAAATTTTATCACGATTTTTTGGGAATACTTTTCTACCTGCCCAAAATTGGGCAGGCCATTCAATATCTACTACCCACGGCCGCTTATTTTTGCTTAAACAATGAGCACAATGGATTATATCGAACGAACTATTATCCCTAGTTTTAATTGCATTTGGCATAGAAGAAAACAGCCTTCTAATCAAGTGTTTAGCGACATATTTCAGGTAGTTTTGGAACTTGAAGCTTTTTATATTCTTCGCAATTCCTTGGTGTTTTCCAAGAGTATTTACATAATCTATCTCTGGGTCAACGTTTTTTGTCAGATACTCATAATACGGAGAGTCGGAGAATTTCCAAGGCCTTTGTAAATTGACTTTAATAGCGTTCATTTTTTAATTTAACCATGGAAAAATCCATGAAGTCTCTCACATACGGATGCAATTCTCTTCTAAAATTCTCATTGTAGTTTTCTGGTTTTACTATTCTGGGTGCGTCGTGAAGTTTATCAAGCTTCAAATTACCAACACCCACCGCGTAAAAAACATAACATGGGGTGTCTGTCCCTTTTCCATGGCCAAATGGATCTGTCTCCCAAAAATGTCTCGCTGTTTCCATCTCTTGAATATCATATATCTCTAATCCACACTCTGCACTCACTTTATCTTTAAGGGATTTTTTAGTACTAACTCCTCTTTGAATTCTACCCCCTATTGGCCATAACTCCTCTTTTGCCGGAANGATTTTTCTTTTAACTAATAAAATCCCTCCTTGGTAATTTATGAAGGCGTCATGACAGATAATCGGAAGGTTAGCATGTGCAAACATGTAGTCATCCTTTTCCATAAACCCAATTCTTAGTGGTTCCAAATCTACTTCATTCCCATTTTCTATACTATACTCTCTAACCATTCTATCTTAAGTTGGCTCTATCAACTGTTCCCCTTAGTTTAATATCTTTTACGTCAGCTTCCTTTTCATCAGTAGTGATTCCCCATTCAGAAACAATGGAATCTTCTATTGCTATGAATGCATGAGGTTGGAAAGCTGGAAAAAGACCAGATCCTCCGGCAGAAACCTCTTTTTCATCGTTTCCACATATAACTTTCACTTTACCCTTTACTACAACATAGTATTCGTCCTTTGAATGTAAACATCCTCCCCTAGCAAAACCCCTTTTTATTTCCAAAAAAGTAAATTCTTTTTTGTTCTCTAGCAAGTCTTTAACTAAATAAATGAAACCTCTCTTATCTTCATGAATCTTCTTGAATTCCATTTCCGTCATAGGAAAGTTAGGTTTTTCCAATTTTTCTGTTCTTTGAATCAGCATCTCTTTTTCTTTTTTGTAAAACTCCCTTATTTTTGAACATATTAAACTTATTTGATCGCTAGTTATAGCTGGACCGTTTGGGAGCCAGAGAACATTTTCAGATAAGTAGCTAGCTATCGGGAAATCTTGATCGTTTCCTTGGTTCCTATATGGGGAGTTTTTATGGATTGCGGGCCATATCTCTCTTGGATAAATATCATTTGAATTTAGGAATTCAATTAACTCCTTCCTTCTATCCACCGCGACGTCTACCCATAATGGAATTTCTCCGTCATTAAAATTGAAAAATTTTATTTGCTCAATTCCATTAAGCTCATAAGCATATCTCGATCTTTGCATAAGAAGAAGTTTTTTTCTTTCCTCTATCTTTCTAAATTGACTTAGTGCAAGTGCTGCTGACAAATCATTAAATTTTAAATTATAACCTATCTCCTGATGCATAAACTCTTTATTATTCATCCTTCCAAAATCTCTGATTCTTCTTAAGACTTCATAACACTTATCATCATCAGTGACGAGTATTCCCCCCTGGCCGCACGTGACTATTTTATTTGATTGTAGGGAGAAACATCCAATTTTTCCAAATGTTCCAAGAAATCTTTCGTTGTATTTAGATCCTAATGCTCCTGCAGCGTCTTCAATAATTGATAGGCCGTATCTTCTTGCTAATTCTTCTATTGTCTTCATATCTGCAGCTCTTCCCAAGATATGTACTGGAATAATTGCTATTGTTTTTGGAGTTATCTTTTCCTTAATTTTATCTACATCTATTGTCATTCTCTCTTTTTCTACGTCTACTAGCACAGGTTTTCCACCAGCCCACTCTACAGCATTTGCCGTCGCAATCATAGTCATATCTGGAACAATGACCTCAAAATCCTTTAGACCCCTTATTCTGGCATCCGCCTTAACCGCCATAAAGATGGCAGCAGTTGCATTAGTTGTAAGTAAAACATGTTTGACTCCAAGATATTTTCTTATTTCTTCTTCAAGAACTTTCGTTTTTGGGCCCTCATTTATATACGCAGATCTTATAACTTGAGATACTTCTTTTAAATCTTCCTCGTCAAAACTAGGCTCGTTCCAATTTATTCTCATTTTCGTATTTATATTGTAAGCTTATCTCTTTAAGTTCATTTTCTATATCCTCTCTTGACAGCATCTTACCCATTAACCTTTTAGCCAACTCCTCCTTTATTTTTTCTATTGCTCCTTGTGAAACATCCATGTCTGTTAGAATCATGTAAAGATCCTGAAATATAGAATTTAATTCATTTGAATTTATTTTATAGAACAATCTAGGTTTGAGATTCTGTGCTAATTTTTTAGCCATTTCAATATAGAAGTTATCTTCTTTTGTAGTCTCCGAGTACTGCAAGAGGCCTTTTTTCTCCATCCTGTCTTTCAAGTCTGCAGCAAGCATTAATTTTATTAAATCCTTAAATTTGGTTTTTGGTTTCCAATCTAGCAATTTCTCTGCCTTGCTGCAGTCCCCTAAAAGAGCGGGTACTTCTGCAGGTCTCTTATAATGAACACTGGTTATTACATAATCTTTCCATTCCAATCCGACCATGTTGAATCCTTCTTGAACAAAATCCTTTACCGTATGAGTTTCTCTTGTGGAAATTACATAGTCATCCGGTTTTTCTTGTTGAAGCATTTTCCACATCATCTCAACATATTCTTTCGCATATCCCCAATCCCTCATTGCATCGAGGTTACCTAATACTAACTTATCTTTATTTCCTACAACAATATCTGCAATTGCACCAGTTATCTTTTTAGTAACAAAATTAAGACCCCTTCGCGGAGATTCGTGGTTAAATAAAATTCCATTGCAGGCAAATAAACCATAAGCGTTTCTATACACCTTTGTTAAGTGATATGCTGCAAGTTTGGCTATCCCATAAGGGCTTTGAGGCATCATAGGGGTGTTTTCGTTTTGTGGAGGGGGGGAAATCCCAAACATCTCGCTGGATGAAGCTTGATAATATCTACAATTAAGCTTCATGTCTTTAATAGCATCAAGAATCCTTAGAGGCCCAAGAGAATTAAAGTTTATTGTAGATTCTGGATTATTAAAGCTGATCCCAACATGACTCTGCGCCCCGATGTTATAGACTTCATCTGGTTTTATACCCTCTAAAACTGTTCTCAGGCTGATAGCATCTGCTAGGTCGGCATAAAGAAGATAAAAAGGTGACTCAAATGTCTTACCATATTTTTCATCGAATATATCTAAATGATCTATTCTCATTGTATTTGGCCAACTAGATCTTCTCACGATTCCCCTTACTTTATAACCCTTAGATAAAAGAAATTCTGCAAGATATGATCCATCTTGACCGCCTATTCCCGTAATTAGTGCTACCTTGCCATTCCAAGACCAATTTTTTAAATCCATTCTCTTTTATTACAATTTATTTTAGAAGGTTGAAATCTCTTTTTAAATATTATTAAGGTAAGTTACACCTATGAATCTTTGATTAACTTTAAAAATCATTTTATACTCTGAGTTTGATGTCAATAAATTCAGTTAATAATAAAATAATTTCAAAAGAGCAATTGTCAGAAATAAGAGATAAACATCAAGATAAAAAAGTAATCTTTACCGCAGGTAGTTTTGACATACTTCACACTGGTCACGTTGTTTATTTAAGCAAATGCAAACAGCTCGGCGACATCCTGGTTGTAGGTCTTGGGAGAGATTCGGTTATTAAAAGGTTAAAGGGAGATAATCGGCCAATAAATTCTGAGAACAATCGCCTATTTTTTCTAGCCGCTCTTCAAGATGTGGACTATGTCATTTTAGACGACGACACCCCCCAAACAATTGAATCCGCAGAGCTTGATTATATTGAAAATTTGATTTTGTTGAAGCCAGATTTGTTTTGCATAAATAACGACAATCCAAGATTAGATTTAAACAAAAAGGCGGTCGAGAATTTAGGAATTATGGTTGAAGTAATGAATAGGGATCTTCCCGAGGGCATCAATCCAACCTCGACTTCCCAAATAATAGACAAATTGAGCTAGAGTTCCTACTTAAAGTAAAATTTTTCTCTGGAGGCAGTATAATCTTTTATCTCGTCAATTTTTAACTTTCTACAAAATACGTTGTCTGGATTTGGAATCGGCACGCCATAAATATCTGAGAGTATTTTTCCAGTGTCCCAAGCAGTCAATACTTCCCCACTTCTAAGTTGATTAAGGTCTATTAACGCGAGGTTACCTTCAGTTGATATCCTCAACCCAAGTTTTAGATAATCTCCTACTTTATCAAATACATCGCGGTCTATTTCTGAGATGTAAGCGGTGTCTATGCTAGAATAGTTCTTCCTCGGACCTCCGGGATAACTTAAGAAAAATGATTCAAAGACACCGTGGTAGACAGCATTTTTCGAGATCTCCTGCCTCAAATCGTCAATAAACCCTTTATTTGGAGACTTTTGACCGTTCCACGCAAACTCCTCCTCTAATTCTCGTTCTAAAGTTTGTCTGGCCCCTCTGTCTTTATCATCTTCGGCCCCACCTAATAGGTTCACTCTTAGTCTATAACTCTCTTTAGGATAGCTGTCATCGTATTCCCCAATAAGCATTCTTTCTTTAGAGGTGGAATCCCTTATCAACAACATGCTAGAATGCTCATCTATTAAATCTATTAAGGGGTTTCTATCTCCAAAACCTTCATTGAATATTTCCATAATCTCTCACTCGGTTCAACATTTATATATATTTATATGATCGAACGTCTATTTTGTCTTAAATTCAAGATTATCAAACTCGGCGTATTCTCCGGATGTTTGCAAAAACTCATCTTTACTCAAGATATTCTCGGAATCTTGATACTCCCATATCTTAATAGGCCCTCTTAACCCATTAAAAAGAACGAAGTCCTTGATGTTAGCTCCCTGTGAGTTAAAATACGATACTGCTGGATCTGGCTCAGCGTGGACAAGTTTCAAGTTAGTGTAATTATCAAATGGGTCATTAAGAAGATACAGTTGTCCCACTAAACTCCACGCAGTTCTCTCTGATAGATATATTGCCCCTCCAAGTTCTTCTTTCTGGTATCCTTGTCCCGATTGATAAACCATCGGGAGAATATACACTATACTGTTTACTCCGCTCTTGAAGTCAAGAATTCTGTCTTCGTAGTAAAGATATCTTAGAGGTATTCTCATTTGATTGTTGTTATAAACGAAAATGCCCTCTGGTTGAGAAAATGAAATCGTTCCGTTGTTGCTTTTTGTTTCTGAAACAATTGCACCTATCCCCGCATTATTCGCCGGCAAGTATATCCTCTTTCCATCAAGTTCGTAGATTATATCTTGATCTAACAAAGTTCCCCCTTGATAAAGTCGAATGGTTCCATTAGCTGTCTCTTGGGTCTGTTTCATATCTACTGACATTATTGGAATCCAAGAAAGCCTATCTGAAGAAGAGGCATCACTTCCAATACTTGCATAGGCAGAGTACTTTCCTATATCTGTAGGGTCAATTAGCAAGTGAGTAGCATTATTAGATTTCATGAAACTTAGAGCCGTTTCTGGATTAGGCGTCGTAAGCAAATACCTGCCAACTAAATGGTCTCTAAAGGCCCCCTCGAAATGCCCCCCATCAGCAAGCGTCGCCCTTTTACCCAACGCCTGAATCCAATAACCATAATCCCACCAGTGAACAAAAACTGCATCTTCCTGTGTGTTGTTCCTGACCCAAGCCATTGCAGACTGCCACTGCGGTCCTGCTGATGGGCCGGTGAATTTTGCTTGGTTAGATGAGCTTTTGTAGAAATCGTACAGGCTAAGACTAGCGACAATTAATGCGGCAACAAACCCAATTATCAATATTATTTTTATAACTTCTTCTTTTCTCTCTCGAGCATATTTTAGGAGATTTACAACAAAATAAGCCGCAATAAAACAAACAAAGGGTGCAACAACAAAGAACAATCTAACTGCACCTCGAACAGAGATTAACATGAAGACTAACCATGAGAAGACTATTGCCGTTTCAGAAGAGATTTTAATTTCATCTCTTTTATACAGGTAAATGCATACGATGAAGAATAAAACAATACTCCCAAAATAAAGTAGTTTACTGATGAAGTTGGTTCCATTTAGAATAGATGAAGAAGATGTTCTACTAAATAACAGTCCTATTACCAATAAAATCCAAGTAAGGCTAAATATTGCTTTATTTTTTAGTTTTCTTATTCCCTCCACTATTTTTACACCAAAGAAAGCCAATCCTATAAAAAACAACCAGAAAAATCTTTTCCCGACTTGATTTATCCAGTCGTTTAAATAAGGTTGTGCGTTTTCAGCAACTGTTGTACTAACTCTATCAACTCCAAAAGGATGAAGGAGCCTGGTGACTGCATCATCATAAAGAGAGCCAATTTCGCCCTTTAGTATAAATAAAAATGCTAGACCTAACACAATTGTTAAGATAATGTCTAAAATAATTCTTTTCTTCTTCACAAGGTCTTTATTAGCAAAAAATAAAATCAGTAAGTAGTCTATGATTATAAAACCTAAGACAAAGAGCGAAATTATTCCTGTAGCACTAAACATTCTTCCTGTAATGTTTGTAAGTGGATTCCCCAAGATAGGTAAAAAGATGACGCTGGAAAGAATCCAAGTGATGTAAAGAATCAAAAACTTTTCGAGCGATTTTTTATTTTCTTCAGTCTTCTGCTTTAGCTTTACAAACCACACGATAAAGAAGCTTAAAGGTGCAATCATGTATATAAAGTTAGATATTCCACCCCATGCCGCAATAGTTATGGCGGTTGTCACCCCAGTTAAGACCGATAATCCAAATATCTTGTAATTAGATTTTTCTTTCCACACCGCTTTCAGAGCCAAAGTAAAGACTAACATAAATCCGAAAAATGCGAACATTCCTATTGGTTCATGGTCAGAGACTCCGGCCATTGTTCTAAACAAATAGGTTGGAGTGAGGGATAGAAATGCCGTGCTCAATACCGCAATTGTCTTTGAATTAGTTAGGACATAAGTTAAAAAGAAAAACACAATAAGCCCCAAGAAAAAGAAAACAACAGGATAGATTACACTAATGTACTGTATGGTTACTGTTTCATCCCACACAATCCACAGTTTAAACATACCAACCAGTACATGAGGAAGTATCTCATCGCTAAAGGGAATGTTGGGATAGTATCTGAAGTTGTCGTATTGTGGTAGCTTTCCTTTTCCAAGCATTTGATCGGCTATCCTTAAATAATAAAAAGCATCTATGTCCGAGAGTACATATTCCCCATTTGTTTGATCTTTTAAAGTGGGAATATTTTGCGTTCTTATCCATGATCCTAGCACCAGGAAAAAAACTAAAGCAATAACAGTTAATGTAACCGCTAATTTTTTATTGCTAAAAATCTTTATTATTTTCTTATAATTTATCTTTAGGTCTATTTCTTCTTCAGCACCTTGTTTTTTCGCATGAGGCGTAGAGCTATCTTCAGATAAACCACTATTCTCTTTTAAACCACTATCTTCCATTATTTATGTAATAAAAAGGTGTTTTTAAAAGTTTATTTGTCACAAGAAGATAAGTATTCCAATAATTATGATTACTATCTGGAAGAAGTTTATCGTATAAACAACATCTTTCTCATGCACCTTTTTACTAGGTTTAACTCTTTGTAAGAGATAAATTGCTAAATGTTCTAGCCCATAAATTTTTTCATATGGTATTTCCAAACTTCCATCATCATTTGGTTTTCCGAAACTTTGTTTTTTTAATTTTCCCCTGGCTTTAAGCACAACTTCTAGAATGTATGGAATAAAAAAGAAAGCTGCAATAGTCTCTAAATCTCCAAGAATGCTAACGATTGCTATTAAAGACCCTATTGCGTAAGTTAATATGTCTCCAGGAAATACTTTTGCAGGATATTTGTTAAAGAAATAAAATGCTGTAAGTGCCGCAACCATGCATAAACATACTACAGTAAGCCAAGGATTTCCGGTTTTCCACGTAGCAAATCCCATTGCGCTTAAGATTATGATTCCTTGTCCAGCTTCAAGTCCATTATATCCTGCCAAGAAATTATATGTCGCCGAGACTCCTACGATTCCGAGGGGAATTATTATTAAAGGATATAATAGTCCAAACTCTATACCTAGAATATGGGACTGTCCAGCATTTATAACCATCAATGGGACGGCTGCACAGAAAAGCAATATTATTCTAGAGGCCTTAGACAAGCCTCCCTTGTGCCATCCCAACAAATCATCAATAAATCCAACAAAACTAATAATTATTACAGAAGTCAGTAGAGCAAAAAGTTCTATCAATGTTCCATTAGTTTTGAAATAAAAAACTTTCAAAGCAATGTAGAACAAAACTCCCAAAGAAAAACCCAAGAGAACACTTATTCCTCCAGATCCTGCAACATTCTTAGGGTGATCTGGCTTATTCATATCTTCCCATATCAATCCAGTTTGATGCGCTTTTTTAATCCACACTGGAGTAAAAAAAAGCGTGATCAGAAAACTCACTAGCAAAGAAAGAACTAGCAAAGGTTCCATCTTACTCTTCCATCAGAAGTTCGTCAACTGTTGGCTCTTCTCTAACTCTGTCTTTTCCACAATACGGACACTTTCTCCCATTTCTAGGCAATTGCGACTCAAATCTGTAATTGCACTCTCTGCATATGTATGCTGTCATCTTAACTATGTTATGTTTTGAGCATATTTAAAGATTTCTTAGCTTACCTACTTTATTGGAATAATATTGGGGTAAAGTAAACTTCAATAACTGCGGCAACGATTAGAATTAGGATGGAGATAAACAACAAAATAACTACATTCTCAACAATTCTCAAAAACTTGGGGCTTTTTACTCCATTCCTTATAACCCCTATTCCAAATATCCCTCCCGCTAGTGCGGTTACAAAATAAGCAGCTATCTCTGGAAATCCGTGTATCATATATCGGAGTAAACCAAATGGAATGTCTTTTAAATCATAATTTGTGAAGATGCCTATTGCTGCAGAGATCACACTTGCGTTCCATGCTAATACAAATATAGCTCCCGCACCAAAGATTAATGAAAATATCAAAGTAAATATCATAACATACACGTTGTTCTCTATAATTGATAAAAACCTTAATTCTTTTGTTGCAGCCCCCGTTGCTCCAACGCTTTCTATATCATATCTCTGAACGCAACCTTCAATGTTTCCAGGGCTATTAATCATGCAATAAGTTTCTATCTGGGCATTAAACAGATTGGAATCTCCAAGTATCATATACCAAACGGCAAAGGAGATAATAAATCCTAGGAAAAGCCACATAAAAGCATAGATTGCATCTTGATGCATCTTCCATACTGAAAAAAATCCCTCCACAGTCTCATCTTCCTCCTCTTCCTGTCGCATTAAGAAGTACATAAAAGGAAGAGAAAACATTACACAAAAAGCAACAACAATCATTCCTGAAAACTTAGATAAAACAATGTCTCCAGCGAAAAACCACTGAACTAATAGCAAAGAAAGAGACCCATAAATGAGACCTATAAAAAGCATCTTCCACGGCCCTTTCTCAACTCTTTTTGGATTAATCAAAGATTCTAACATTTCTTTAAGAACCTAAAAGAATTTTTAAATGTTCTTGCTTTTTATGAAAACATGATTGTAGTGATCTAAAGTTGACTTCAGATGATATCCATATCTACTTAGAAAGTCAGTTATGCTCTTTGGGTTAAATGATTCGATTATAAGGGTGGGATTGGAGCTAGACAAGGCTCTTTTTCCTCCCTCTAAAACCTCCAATTCATGACCCTCTACATCTATGAGTATTACTGATGATTTGCCCAGATTTATTTTGTGTTGATTAATTAGATAATCTAATTTTTGACATTTAACCTTATTTTCCCCTTGAGATTTAATTTTTGCCGCGCCAGTGTTCATCTCTAGATTATCTATAAATAAATCTTTCTTAGAATTAGACACCGCACAATTTATCGGTATTACATTCTTTAATCTGTTTAATCCTATATTTTTCTTTAGATATTTAAAGTTATTTGGATGAGGTTCTATCGCATAAACATTATCGAATTTTTCTGACATAAGCACCGCAAATCTCCCAATGTGGGATCCTACATCTATGAAGGTTTTTCCCATATTTTCTTTCAAAAATTTTGTGGTTTGTGGTTCATAATACTTTGAAAAAAATAGGAAATCAAGAGTATTCTTCCGAGTATAAAATTTCTTCCCATCTAAGAATAGAGTGTTATCTCTTACAAGGTTTTTAAGACCGCTTTCATTTAGCCTAAGCAATTTAAATATTTGTCGCATAAATACGAAAACTCCTAGTCTGAATTTTTTATCTGCTCTGATCACAGAGTCCAAATCTCTAAATCTATGTGTTATTATCTCTTTTAGCTCCATTTTCCCTAAATATCTACTATTTAGACCATTTAAAAAAATATTTATAATCAAATTCCATATATCTTTATGCTATTATCAGACAATGAAAAGAGAAAAAGATTTGATGAGATCATCGACGATATTAAAAACATAAAGATTCAGGGTGCCAGAAACATTGCCCGAAGCGCCATTTACGCGTATTCTCTGATTCCAGCCAACAAATCCAAAGAAAAGCTTATTTCATCAAGACCTACAGAGCCAATGCTCCAAAATGTATTATCACTCGTGGACACAGTTCCCTATTCTTTAATAAATGAGCATTTTGATGTCGCCCAAGAAAAAATCAATAAGAACGTCTTTTCTTTATTAAAAAACGGAGACTTAGTATTTACTCATTGTCACTCAACTAATGTTGTTAACGCCTTAATCTATGCCAAGAAAATGGGGAAAAAGTTTGAAGTATATAATACCGAAACACGTCCATTATTTCAAGGGAGGAAAACGTCAAAAAAATTATCTAAGCAAGGTATTCATGTAACTGAATTCGTAGATTCTGCTATGAACATTGTTCTTTCCGGCAGTCAAGGCTTTACAAAACCTACAGCAATATTTTTAGGTGCTGATGCCTTATTAAAAACAGGAGTTATCAATAAAATTGGCAGTGAATTAATCGCGATAATCGCCAAATCTTATAAAATTCCAGTTTATGTTATTGCCGATTCATGGAAATTCACTTCAAAAAGTATTCCTTTGGAGCAAAGAAAGCTAGAAGAAGTCTGGGACAGAGCCCCAAAAGAAATTAAGATAAAAAATCCAGCATTCGAGTTTATTAACAAAAAATATATTTCAGGTATCATTACTGAACTTGGTTTTTTTCCCTACTCAAAGTTCTTATTTCTTATTATGAAGAAAGACCATCTGACTCTTTAAGGGCAGATTCAACCTCTTTGCTTATCATCTCCAAATTTTCCTCAAGTTGAGTCTTAACACTTTCAAATTTTTCTATCTGAGTGCCTATCATTTCTTTTGTTTCATCTACTGTTTTGTCAACAAAATTTCTTCCCCCAACATCCACTAATAATTCATCAGAAGTTGTTTTCCCCCTAATAAAAATACCTTTTCCAATCGAAGCAAATATTTCCTTATCTTTAGTTCCCTTGAGCTCTTCCAATCCTCCAGAAAGCATGCTAGATTCAGTGATGGCATGATCTATCGCCCTTATTTGTTCTTGAATCTGTTGTATTTGTTGCTCAAAAATCGCAAATTTGTACATCAATTCTTGCTGTTTTTTCTCGTCTTGTTTCATATTTCAAAGAGAAGTAATGCCCTTAAAAATCTTACTAAACTACATCAATCCATTTTCTATATATGCTGCTGAATATTATGGACCCTAAAAGATAAAACCATATCCATCCCATAAACCCAAAGAACTTTGGGTTACCGGCTGCAGCAAAGAAGTCCATAAACCATCTAAAAAACAATATTAAAGGTATTGCAGTATAAACCATTGCCCCCATGCTTAACTTAAATGTTTGGGGGATGAATTCAAAGCTTTTCTTTTGCAATTCCATTAGTTTCTGAGGATTATCTTTATGCTGTTTCATCTCCTCTTGAAGAGCCTTTTGCTGGTTCTTTATTTCTCTTAAACTCTTTTGATCGGTTGTGTATTTTTGGATTATTGTGGTGATCAAGGAAAGAATTCCAACAATTATTAACATACCTATTGTTAGATTCCAGTTGAGTAGTCCCCCTAGCGAAGGATCTAATACAATATGGACACCGTTTTTGACAGGTTCAAAACTATCCCAGAAAAAAGCGATTGCCATAGAAATAATCAAAGCAATAATTATCGGCTTAAAACTTCCTTTTTTATCCATCTTACCTATAAATTGACATAGAGACTCTCTCTTTAATATTCTAAGACAAAGCTAAACTCTTTTTTAAACTTACTTATTAAAAACTTTTCTAAATCCCGGACTCATGTCCATTTGATGTTGTTGTGCAATGTTCTGATATAATTGGAACATTATCATGATAACTAGCAATATGGCTGTTCCGCCTACTAATGCCCCTAGAAGGTCTGTAGTAGCAGCTAAAATTCCTATTGCCGCTCCACCCATAATAGTTAGTGGCATGACATATCGCTCTAAGATACTCTCAATTATCCTCTCATCTTGCCTAAATCCCGATACTTGAAGCCCTGAAGCCACAATGTTATGTGCTTGCTTCTTTGCGTCCATTCCTGATGTTTTAACCCAGAATACCGAGAAGAGTACAGAAAAGAATACAAAGAACAATATATGTGTCAGACCCTGAAGCAAATATCTAGGCAAAAATCCTCCTCGAATAAATAAGTCCAAGACATTAGTGGATCCTATCCAAAATGCTAATCCAGAGATAGGTTGTCCGTTAACAAAATTACCCATGAAAGAGAAATACGAAGCAAATTTCGCCCCACCACCACACGCCAATCCCTGTAAACAAGGTGCAGCAGCATTCTGTATTAAGCCCCCAAACAATTGAATATTTGCAACCAAAGCTGCAGTTAATATAACTGGGATAACAGACGCGTAAAAGAATGATAAAGGCCATTTAAGGCTATACCCTCTAAGTCTTCCAAACGATAATGGAATCTCAACCTTTAAAGATTGTGCCCAAACTACTAGCAAAAAGATGACTGCGGTTGCAATTATTGCTGCTAATGCCGACACAAATTCGACAGGGTACTTGTTTATTATGGACTGAATTAGAACAAGAACCTTTCCTGAACAAGCTGTTCCACCAAAGTCAATTAAACAATTTCTTCCTTGTTGATTGATAAACTGGAATCCGCTTGTAATTAATCTCCACGAAACTCCCGCAGCAATAAATAGACTAACTCCCGATCCAAATCCCCATTTTTGGGTCACCTGATCCATGTAAAATATTGCTAATCCTCCAAGAATGAGTTGAAAGATAACAATTCCCGTAAATCCAGGCATTGCCTGTAATCCTTGCATTGAAACGTAAATTACAGCCTCGAATATTATGAAAAAGAAAACCAAGAATGTCTGTATTCCTTGAAAAAATTTCTTACCTTCAGAAGTTGTCTGATCGATATTCAATATGCCAGACCCGCTAAGCAACTGAAGAATAATTGACGCCATAACTATTGGACCTATACCTAATGAAATTATGCTCCCAAAGTCCGTTCCAAGAATTATTGCAAGATATTCAAATCTTGCAAGAGCGTTTTCAGACAATCCAAATAAAGGGACGTTAGCAAGAACAAAAAAAGCACCAAGAACAATCAAGGTCCATTTAAGTTTAGTCCTGAAATCTAATTTCTTTTCATCCGGTTTTTTTACTTCAGGAATAAAGCTGAAAATTTCTTTAAAGTCCATTTTATGAGGTTGTCAAGAAACACAAAGTTTCTCTATTTTTTAATCTTGTCATCTTTTTTAGGATGAACTAGAATAATGTCTCCACCAATCTTTCTTATTTTCTGAATTGCAGATTCAGAAGCTTCTTTAGCCCTGATTATCATTTTTTCTCTAACTTCCCCTTCTGCAAGTATCTTATGGTTCTCTAAATTAATTTCCCATTTATCCCCCACTTTTTTACCGAATATTTTGGGATTAGACTGAATTTGATATAAGTTAATTCTATCTCTCTTGTCTCTTTTGGTTTTTTTGCTTGTAACTCCTTGTTTACCAAAATATTCGTGGCCATAAAGTTTTAGGACAAGAGTCTTTTTTTGATCGGCCCTCTTTCCAGTCCCAGCCATTCCGAAGCCCCCTCTATGTCCGCTACCCTTACCCTTTTTTCTAGCCCCTCTTCCATGGCTGCCCATTTTCCTTCCATGCATTCTGGAGGATTTTCTTCTTTTATGGGTAATCATAACATCCTTTCCAATAATTTATTTATGTGCTCTTTATTATTTCCTAGAACTCCTTTTTTGTCCCCAAACCCCCTTTTAACATCCATCCCTCCTCTTGGAGGATGAAGTCTGAAGAAAGGTTTTAAATTTAAGTCCACATATTTTTTCCCATTCTCTATTTCATCGTATATTCTTTTAGGGTCAATCTTCTTTTTCTTATCTATCAATTGTCCTCTTTTTTCAATTAATTTTTCAAAAGTTTCTTTTTTAACTTCTCCATAAGCTACAAAATCTCTGACTTTATTTATCATTCCAATATTTTCTTTTGTGGGCTTAAAAACTACACATGAGAATTTTCTTTTCAATCTAAGTCTTGATAATGTTTCTTCTATGCTTGCCTTTAGTTTTATCGGTCCGCTAATCCTTATCGCTACTATCATTTTTTCCTCCAATGTTCATATTTGTTTTCTTTAACGCATCTACTCCAGCCTTTACGAGATTATAACTAGTTCCTTGTGTTCCAAACGTCTTACTGTAAACATCCTTAATTCCTGTAAGTTTTAGAACTTTTTTTAGTTCCTTTCCGACGACAAGACCCGTTCCTTGTGGAGCTGGGATGAGTGTTATTCTTACACTTCCCGATTTTCCGCTAACTTTGAAAGGAATGCTATGTAGCTCGCTACAAGCGCAGTCGAAACTAGAACACGCTCTCACGACCTTAATAACATTTAGTTTAGCCTTTCTCATAGCTTTGTCTCTCGCAGGAAGAGTTTCCTTGGCTCGTCCAGTTCCAAAGCCAATATGTCCATTTTCATCACCGACAATCGCCATTGTTGAAAAAGTAGGAACATTGCCTTCTTCGGTTTTTCTTTGAGTCTGTCTCCAAGCTCTCCTTTTTCCGCCACCGAATTTTCCCTTAGATTGTCCTATAGAAATTAAGTCGGACTTCAATGGGAGCAAGAAATCCACAATTTCTGGCTCAAGAATCTTTCTTTTGGTCTCTAATATCTGATTAATGTTCGTTATTTTCCCATCTTTTACTTCCCTCCCTAGCTTGGTTTTAGGGTTCCATCCCGAAGTAGATTCGGTTTTGGCTCTTAAAGGTGCTAAAATTTCTTTCTTTTCTTCTATCTCTTTAATGACTACTTCATCGATTTCCCCATCATCCAAAATATCAATAATTTTTTCGTTTTTCTCTGAAAGATCTAAAGCTTCCTTTTCTGAGAAAGTTCCATACGCTTCTACTGTTTTTTTAGTGTCTTCGAATTCTTGTTTTTTTTGTTTTGTCATTTTAATTATTTATTCTTGGTAGTTTTTGCTGTTTTTGGTTTTTTAACCGTCTTTACTTTATGATCTTCAGTTTCTTTTAGATGTTCTATATTTGCCTTAACCGATCCAAAAGGTATCTTATTCTTTAAATGGCCTCCCTCTATTCTTTCTTCGCTCGGAAAAAATTCTTCATTATAATTAATGTTTAATCCTGAGTCAACCAGCCCTTTAACAAATCCTTGCAATCTTGATTTGGATAAAACTCTGTACATCCCAAAATCAACTATTGGGCTCTCCAATTTTTTTGATACTATTGTTTTTCCAAAAAGAATGCCCATAAGATAACACGCAGGCAAAGATTTTAGACTACCTTGCGCTTTTTTTGGCCAGCCATACCTAATCAAGGCTGAAGAAGTCATCCCAATCTTGATGCTGTCTTTCGCTTCTTTACTTTCTAAGTATTGTACCACCAGATACTTATTTGTTTTTCTAAAGACTAATCTAGGCTTCTCACTTTTAAGTAATTTGATCCTAATTGCATAATCTGTTTTTCCTTCTCTTCGTCTTCTTTTAGCGACTTTCATTTTTTTATCCTTATATCTTTGGAAACCTTTTTTAAAGGTTTATCTCTGAACCTTCTAAGAGGTTCACTTCTTATTACCCCATTCTTCATTTATTTTCTTCATTATCTTAATTAGACTGGACTTAAATTCATCTTCCCATAATCTAACTGCATCATCAATTATCTTTGCCTCTGACTTTAAATCTTTCGTTAAGCCGATTAAATTATTTCTACTAATTAGCTCCATACCTTTCTTTATCAGTTCCGTCGCTTCTCTTTTATCTTCTTGACTTAAGACCTTACTCTCACTCAAATTAATCATGTTTTGAGGATTTGGCATAATCAAGCCGTGTAAGTATTCATTCCAACCCATAAATGTTTCAATGATTCTGTAACATATTTGCCTAGTCACTATTTCACCAACAAACCCTTCTTTCAGAATATAATCTTTAATATAAAATATCTTATTTATATCCTCGAGATCTGACTTAAATTTCAATTCCTTTTTAGCCAAATCAAATCTTTTCTCAAATTCTTGTATTAATTTTTCATTTTCCATTTTATTTCCGCATTTCGTTTATTTGCTCTTTCAAGTGGGCTTTACTTCTAAATACGCTGTTTCTTATTCCTTTTCTCACTTCTATTAGTTCTTCTCTGGTTAATTGTGAGCTCTTGACCAAATCACTGGCATGCTTTCTTAATTTCCTAGTCAGCTTAATGTAGTTTTCCTTTCTTTTATTTAATTTTTTTCTGATCTTTCCCGAACCCCTTTTCTTTTTTGTTTGTTTTACTGTTTTTCTGCCTTGAACGTTTTTGATCAGAATTGCACCTTCTTTATGAAGGTCTCTTATATCTTGTTTTGTTATTGCTTCTTTTATTTCGTCTAGTCTCGATTTTACAAAAACTATTCTCTCTTTTCCAACATTAAGGGCCTTCATTGCTAAAAGTTTCTTCTTTCTTAAGTTCATTTTAAGTTATGGTTTAGGAACCCTTTTAAAAGGTTCATTTTTATTTACCTCTAAAAATTTATTAATATTGACATTCCAAAATTCTAATTTCATTTCCTTAGCCCTTTTTAGTAGCTCAACTTTCTTTTTCATCCCTATTTTACCCATTACTGCCAAGTTTTTGCCAACTTTTTCTAAGTCTTTGAAGTTATTTACCAAGATAAGTGTTTTTCCATCAATTTTAGATCTAATCTCATCACTTTTTTTATATCCAATCGACACACTCGGAGCATAGCCCTTTCTTTTTTCTCGCATTTTATTATCTCTTCCAGTTGGCCTCCTCCAAACCCTCATTTTTTTTCTTCTCTTTCCTAATTTAGAGTGCCTATTCCAATTTCTTCTAATAAAGTTTGGCATTAGATTTCTCTCCCATCTTTAGTGGTTATAAAAATGCCATCTTGAAAGACTCTTCTATCTCTATTTCTTATCCTGGTTACCTTTTCGAAGTCAGCTGCTACCTTTCCAGCGACTTCCTTATCACAGGATACAACTTCTACATACTCTTTATTGAGTTTTACACTCACGTTTTCCGGGATCTTCATTACTCGTGGAACTTTCTCTCCAAGAAAATTTTTTATTTTTGCTTCTTTATCTCCTATCTCTACGGTGATCGGGAAATGGCTGAAGCATACTTTAAGTCTATACTCAAATTTTCTCTGGACCCCTCTAATCATATTCTTGATGTGGGCGTTAGTAGTGTTGATTATTTTCTTGTCGTTTTTCGTAGCCTTTTCAAAACTGATTAATATTTTATTATCTTTCATTTTAATGTCGACCCTGCCAACGATAAATTTTCTTCTATTTATGCCCTCTGGACCCTTTACTGTTACCATTTCATTTTCAATTTTTATCTCAATTCCACTGGGAATTTCAATTTCTTTAACTAAGTTCTTTTTCATTTTAGTAAAAATATGCTATTAAACATCCTCCAGTTTTTTCTTCCTCTGCTTCTTCGTGAGTAATCAATCCCTTATTTGTAGAGATTATTATAGTTCCAACCTTTCTTGATGGCAAATACCTTCGTCTGTATTTCCCTATCTCATCTTTTGACACTGTGAATCGTGGCTTAATCGCTTTACATTCAAAAAGATCTCCTATTGTGATTTCAATTATTTTTTCCTTACTTTCTATTTTATACTTCTTTATCGCTCCTTTCTGTTTCATTATTTTCAGTATCTCAATAAGTAGGTTCGAAATTCTCCGGATGGTAACAGTTTCTTTTCTAGCCCTCTTAGCATTCTTTATCATATTCAACGCGTCTGAAATTATATCTTGTGCCATTTTAACTATATTTTATAAAGCCGATCTCTTCAGCAACTTCTCTGAAGCAGTGTCGACATAAATTTAATCCATATGATTTTATATGGGCTCCAAATCTCCCACATCTCTCACATTTCTTAGTAGCTATCCCAGTTTTTCTTTCTTTAGGTTTACAATGCTTTAGAAACTTTTCCTTCACCGCCGGCTTGTTTTTCAGCTGCTTCAAAATTTTCCTCCAATCACTTGCCACCATATTACGTAAAAACTACATTAAATTTATTTTCCATGAATTTCATTATCTCTTCTGGTGATATCTTCTGTCTTTCAGGTACCTTACCTCTCTTTATTTTTCTTATTCCTACTCTTCTTCCCGCTCTTTTGAAGACCACTGTTACGTCAAACCCCATAATTCCAATATCTCTCTGATATTCCATTCCAGGTATCTCAATATATTCTTTAACTCCAAAAGAGAAATTATTTTGACTAAGGTGCTTTTTTTTCAATTTGTAGTCTTTAGCGACTAACAATCTCTTTAATAGATTTTCAAAGTTCTTTCTTATTGTTACCACGGCTCCGACTTCCAAACCCGGACGCACACCCCATGTAGGTATTCTTTTCCTAGACCTCATTTTAGCAGGTTTTTCTCCAGTTATTAATTTCAATAATTTAACACCCTTTTCCAAATAATCAGTAGTTCCTCCAACATTTAGTACTACTTTTTCTATTTTAACTTGGGTCATTATATTGTCTTTGTTCATTTTAGTTTTGGTTTGGCAACCTTTTTAAAAGGTTCATTTTCATTCGATTACCATTATTTGTTTAATTAGAACATTGATCTTATCTTTATTGGAGCCGATCTCAATCATTTTCTTATCTTCTTCAATCTTTTCAATTATGCCTGTTTTTCCCATGTGCTTTCCAGCAACTACTAGGACTTTGGATTTCTCCTTCAATGGAAGTACATGTGATATTTTCTTGTTTGAAAAGTCTACAACAACTGAGTCATTTATCTTTGCTGAAATATCTGAGATGAAGTTTCTGCCATCACCTAAGTTAATCTGGGTTTTCTTTCCCTTAAGCGTTTTTTTATTTAAAATCTTAGCAACTTTCATCTTAGATTCTTTTTCGCTGATCTCTTCAAGCGTAAATTTTCCTATAGGTGATAATGATAATTGATAATATTTCTTAGATGGAATTATCGAAAGTTTGTCAAGTAAGTTTAGACTTTCTTTTTCACTTAGGACATTTTTCCCATTTAGAACTATGCTCTTGTTATTAATGGCTTTTTTAACTTCTTTACGATTTCTTGCAATTTTCAAGATGTCCCTCATAACAATCAATAAAGGTAGTCCCGTCTTCAAATCAGCATCAGGCCTTACTACATACTTAGACCCTTTTCTTGTTATTGGCCAATTCTTAGGTACGTCTTGTCTTTTTAAGTGCATTTTATTTAACTCCTTGTTTAATTTTGTCGGATTTTAATTTAATTCTTCTTTCTATCGATAGAATTCTTTTTTTATCATCTAAATCTAATTCTACTATTTGTAAGTTAGAGGTTCTTAAGGGTAGGTTTACTTTGGATCCATCTGCCTTCTTTACTTGTATGTTTTCTATGTTGACTATTTGCTTTTTTAAGTTCACTATAATAATCTTTCCCTGTTTCTTCTTAAATTTTCCCCGTGTAATAATAACTATATCGTTTTTTCTAACCGGAATATTTCTTCTGGCGTATTTTTTTCTTAATTCTTTAGACAAATTGACACTTACAAATTTTTTCTTAACATTTAATGGAGCATTTGCTAGATATTTTCTCTGCTTTCTTGGGAGTTTGCTCCTACTCCAATTTTTACTAAACTTTTTTTTCATTTTAGTGTTAATATATTATCGACGCAATTTTTGCAACCTGTTGCCATCGTTCCATAACCTCCCTTGCTAATGGACCCTTAATTTGAGTTCCTTTGGGATTCCCCTTATCGTCTTTTAATATCGCAACAGCATTGTCTTCGAAGCAAACCCGTTCCCCGTTCAATCTTCTGTATGGTTTTTTCTGTCTTATTACCACTGCGTCAAAAATTTTTCCTTTCATATCTGGAACTCCCCTTTTGACGCTGACTTTTACCCAATCTGCAATTTTTGCATTAGTTTGTTTCCCTTTTTTAGCTTTACTCCTCTTCACCCCGACTATTTTGACTATCTTTGCGCCGCTATTATCTGCAGATGTTACCCACGCTCCAAGATTTAATCCAGCCGTTCCTTTTGCCGATATTGCTTTCATTTGACATTTCTCCTTTCTTTATTTAGAATGAATAAAAATTTATTCGATCTCATTTAATTTCTCCCTTGCTTTTTATTTTATTTATTACTGTTGCATGAATGATTTTGCTCAGTGGCCTACATTCTTGGACACTAATATAGTCTCCAACATTTATCTTATCTTTCATGCAATCTGCAAGTCTAGCATGAATTTTTGTCTTAGACTTAGAGTATCTCTCATATTTCCTAACATAGATCATTCTTTGAAATTCGATTGTTACTCTTCTTGGTAACTTATTTATAACAACTCCTTCGAAGATTCTTCCCCTAACTTTAAGATTTCCATGTAAATGGCAGTCTCTGTCTTTACATATTCCGCCAACTATTCCGCTTTCCGCATTCTTCTTTACCTTCTCATTAGGGTTCTTTCTAGATGTTCCTTTCCCTTTGTGTTTTTTTCCTTTCTTTTCCATTTTTTCAAATTGCGCTGTGTTTTTCCCCGTTTCTTGCAATTAAGTTCACTCGCTTATCGAGTCTTCATCGAAGCCAAGTTCGATCAACAACGCCTTCATCTTTCTGTTGTGATCTCCCTGCAGCTCTATGACGCCGTTTTTGTAAGTACCACCACAGGCAAGCTCATTTTTAAGCGCCTTGGCGATTTTCTTTACATCAATGCCGCTGTCGAACCCACTCACAAGGGTAACTATCTTCCCGTATCTCTTCTTGTCATTCGTTACCTTTATCTTCTGTGAACTTTTTACGATCTGTTCACATACACAGGCTTGTTTTGGTAAGCCGCACTTTGGACATATCTCCATTAGTGTATTTATGTAACATGGCTATCGGAAAAATCTTCCTGCCAGCTATTTATCTTTCAACACCTCCATGTTGGATTTGTTAAGTGTCAATATTTTCGCTATTGCTCTCTTCGCTCGTCTTATCTTTGCGCTTCCAGATTTTCTTGAGCTTACTCTTGCTTTAATAAGTTCCATATTCAGTTCTTTAAGCTTTCTCTCTTTATCTTCTCTATTTAAACTTCCTAGTTCTTTTGATTTTGTGTTTGCCATTTTTATTTCTTAGATTTTTTAGTCTTTTTAGTCTTTTCCACTTTTACTTCAACCTCAGTGAGTTTGTTTCTCAATTGTTGTATAAATGATTCATCAAGCGTAATCTTGTCTTTCAATACAGCATCTGGAGGAAGTATGGATACTTTTATTCCCACTGTTCCAGGTTTTGTTTCTGCTCTCGATTGTGCTTTATCTACTACTTTTGCGCTATCGCCAGTTTTTTTCAAGTAGCCTTGTGCAAATCTCCATGTTTTAGCTCTAGAGCTTGGAAGTTTGCCGCTAAGTCTTATTTCAACTCCTAAAGCTCCAGCATTCATTATGTTCTGGAGGGCTTTATAAGCGATAACTTTGAATTTCAAAGGTCCGAATCTTTCTAATCCAAGGGCAATTTCATCAGCCATTATCTGGGAGTCTAATTGTGGAGTATATATCTCTTCTATCTCTATATGTGGATTTTCAAGCTTGAATCTAGTTTTTAATACTTTAGTTAATTCCGCAATTTTTTCCCCACCCCTACCAATGACCAATCCAGGTTTATTTGTAGCAATGATTATCTTTTCACCAATAGGAGTATATTCTATCCTAACTCTACTTATTTTTCCTTTTCCGAGTGAAGATTTAATGTACTCTTTTAATGAAAATTCTGCTTTCTTAAATTCAACCGTTTTTCTTTCTTCCATTATTTTTTAACCTCCTCACTCTTGGCCACTTTTTTCTTAATTGAGTTTTTTTGACTCTTACTCATGGCCTTTAAAACTATGTGCGATCTCTTTTTCCTAACGCTTCCGGATTTTCCATATGGTCTTTGTCCAATATTTGCAAAAGCCTCTTTTATTATCGGATTCTCTATGTCATTATAATTAGCGTTAGCAGCTAAACTTTTTAAAAGGATTATGAAATTTTTCACAGCCCTTATTGGATATCTCCCCGACATAATGTTTCCCTTTCGGTGTGGGATTTCTCCTTTCATCGGTAATGCTCTCTTGAGTTTAACAACTTCTTCAAGCTGGTTTAAAGCTATACGGATTTCTTTTCCTCTAATGAATTTACATATAGCCACTGATTCTTTTGTGGATGCAGGAATATTTTCAGCTCTAACAAAGACTTCTTTTTTCTTTTGGACTGTTTTTTTCTTAGATGTTTCTGGTTCTTTTTTCACCGGCTCTGTAACTTTTTGTATCTCTATAGAATTTTTAATCTCAGATACGGTCTGTTCCACTATTTTTTCACTTTCCACTTTCTCATCGTTTTTATTTTTTTCTTCTTTAGTCATTTTTATTTTTTGGATTTGTGTTTACTTCCCTTTGTTGCCCCAACTCCTGCACTCCCGTGCTGAATTCTCTTTCTCGTCGGGGAAAATTCACCTAGTTTATGTCCAAGCATTTCAGTAACTATCTCAAAAGCAACATAACTATTCCCATTATATACTTGCACTTTCATTCCAACCATATCAGGGACAATGATCATATCTCTTAAGTGTGTTTTTATATTTTTATTTTTGGAAATTTTATTCTTCATTCTCCCCACAAACTTTTCAATTTCTTGGAAATTTCTAAGTAAGATTCTTCTCTGTTTGGACTTTAAGTGCGTCGCAAACTCTCTTACTTCTAATGCCTTAAGCTCTTCAATCGTCTTGCCCCGAAATTTTATTTCTTTCTTTTCCATTATCTTTTCTTTCCTGTTCTGCTTGGTCTTATTAATCCAACTCTTGCCCCAGCCGGAGCGTTTCTCTTTGCAATCTTTGATTTAATTCTTTTACCTCTTCCAGATCCAAATGGATGGTCTATTGCATTCATCTTCACTGCAGACGTTCTAGGCCATAACTTATTCCTAGATTTCCTTATAAAAAACATCTTCCCAGCTTTAATAATTGGCTTGTCTAATCTACCGTCCCCGGATATTACTCCAATTACTGCCCTACAATTGGAATTAAATGATCTTTCTTGCTTTGAAGGCATTAAGACATAGATCTGCTCTCCAATAATTCTACTTATTGTTGCATAACTTCCCCCTGTTTTGATGAATACTCCCCCATCTCCAGGTCTTGACTCTATGCAATAAATGTGAGTCTTAACAGGTATATTCTTTAAGATAAGAATGTTCCCATTTTGAACTTGATCCCCACCAATTTTTATTTTTTGTCCTTCCAACATTCCTTTGAAAGCAGGCATATAAAAAACTTGATCTCCCATCTTTACCTTTGCCAACGGGGCAGTATGGGCAGTTGAGTTCTGCAACTTTAAGACGATCCCTTCTCCGTCTTTATTTGAAGGGTATTTTATTTTGTATTTATAAGCATTGTTTCTAACTCGGTAACTTTTGCTTCCATGCCCTCTAGCCTGAACTATTATTCTCTTTCCCATGTTTATCTTATCAATTTATTCTGAAAATTTATTTCCATTTTAGATTATACCCAACTTTGTCGCTATGTCTATAGCTAAAAATTCTTTCTTTAATTTAACGTAAGCATGTTTTTCTTGACCTCTAATTGAGGTTCTTATCTTCTCAACCTTTACGCCGAATACATCTTCAACATCGTTCTTTATCTGTTTTTTCCCGTTTCTCTTATCGACGATAAAGGTAATCTGGTTATTTCTTTCTATTGACATCACAGCTTTTTCCGTTATCAAAGGATCCAAGAATATGCCCTTCTCTATGTCTATTTTTCTAGCCACTATTTCTTTCTGTTTATTGTTATCTTTCCCATCTTCCACTTTCTTGCTTATTTTTTTAGATTTTGAATCTTGCCCCGTGATTTTTTCCATTTTCGTTTTTTTATTTTCCATGTTTTTCCCCTATTTCCTTAATTGCCGCTTCCGTGTAAATAGTTAGCCTTCCCAATCCTCCTCGGGCAAGGTCATTGACTCCTAATTTATCCACTTTTACATACTCGATGATATTGGTCTTCATTTCTTCTTTATTTCCTAGTACTAATAACAACCCTGCATTACCCTTGTATTTTCTCCCTCTCATCTTTCCTTTTCCAGCCCTTACTCTTTTCTTTCTTATGGCAACATTATATAGTGTCTCTCCGAGAATACTATTCAAGCAGATAAGCATTTCTTTCGTTTTTAGACTTGTTATTTTATCCTCGATAATCCAAGGCAGATTCTGTATCTTCTCCTTTCCCAGTGTTTCATATTTCTTCTTAACGAATTTTTCAGAAGTTGTTGCACTCAAAGCAGATCTTAATGCAATCATCATCTCTTTTTTATTTATCTTTTTAGTATTAATCATTCCGATTATCTTCGGCGGATGGGCTCTTCTTCCTCCTCTTGTTCCGGCAGCTTCAGCTCCCACCCAATTAAACTGCGTCCCTCTATTGGACATTACTTTTCTAGGGACTCTTGACATTCCTCTTCCATATGATGTTTGCCACACATGTCTCCTATGTCTCATCTTCCCCATAGCAGAATATTGCTTTCCTGCCACTGGAGATGGAGAATAAGGCTGTTTTACCTTTTTAGTTTCTAATACTTTGGCAACAATATCTTCTCTTATTTCTGAAGAAAATATTTTAGGCAAGTCAATCTTTCCCTTTTCTTTTCCCTTGATATCGAATAATGTAGTTTTCATCTTATTTTTTGAACGTTTTTATTTTTTGGAAACCTTTTTTAAAAAGGTTTATCTTAAAACCTCTATAAATTCATAATTTCTTTTATCCTGTTTTTTAGTTTTTCTTAACGGGGAGGTAATCAAAACTTGTCTTTTTACTGGCCCCTGAACAGATCCCTGAACTAAAACATAATCTGTCTTTATATCTCCGAAATTTTTCAGATTCTTTAAATCAGCCTTTCCAAAATGAACTATATGGGAATTATATTGTAGCCTCGTAAACATGCCTAGTTGTCCGGCCATGGGTGTTCTAAAAGTTGTTCTAGCAGGGTGCCACGGTCCAACACTACCAACTTTTCTTACTCCCTTTTCGGCCTTGTGCGATCTTAATGTTACTCCAAATCTCTTTACCGGTCCTTGAAACCCCTTTCCCTTACTCAAGCCTCTTAAATCTACTAACTGCCCTCTATCAAAGAATTCCCCCATAGTTAATTCTTTGTTAAGGTGACTTTTTGCAAAGTTTATCTTTTCCTCAACACTTCCAGTTAAACCAATTTCAGTAAGATCAGGAGTCTTCTTTATGTTTGTTTTCTTGACTTCAGAATAGACTATGAGTCTAACATCATCGTATTCTTTTATATCTTCAATTTTTTTTATTTTTGTCTTTGGAAGTTTGATAACTCTCTTAAGATATTTGTCAAGATTGTCGCTTACCAATTCATCCATCACTTTTCCGTGTTTGTAGAATCGAATTGATAAAATTTTCATCGGAGGACACTCAAGTATTGTGACTGGGAAGACAATTTTCTTATCCTTAGTCATAGAATCCGGAGTCTTGTCCTTTGCATGTACTGAAGTCATTCCAGCTTTATATGTAATAAACCCTTTGAGACTTTTCCCAGAATCAATGGCGTCCCAGTTAACACTAGGCAAGAACTTAGACGCTCTCTTTCTCGGCCAAACCTGTAGGCTTCCTTTCCTTGGTCTCTTTGGTGGTGCCATTTGTTATACTTGTTAATAGTGCGGAAATCATTTTGTTTCTACCCTGGATTAATTATCAAGAAAAAATGCGTTTATAAAGCTTATTGTGAAGTGAGATGTAAAGTTAACGTTCCCAAATGGAGATGTTTTTAAAGTTTAATCCGTTATTATAAAAATCATGGTACTCAGCTTGAAGAAGAATGAGCAAATTCTAATAGATAGGGGGGCTAATCTATTTAAGGGAATGGAGGCTGTCGGAGGTAGGCTGAAAATTACAAACCAACGACTTATTTTCGAACCACATGCAATTAATATTCAAAAACAAATATTAAAAGTTCCACTGAATCAAATAAAAGAAGTAAAATCAAGAAACACTCTGGGAACAGTTCCTAATGGTATTGCTATAAAATTAGCTTCTAGTCAAGAATATAAATTGGTAGTTTGGAAAAGAAAAGAGCTAATAGAATTAATTAATAGGAAAAAGTAACCTTACGCTTCAAACGGCTTTTCTGTCTCGATTTTTTGACCGTCAATTTCAGTCTCTCTTATAATTTTTCCCTTCCTTCTCGACTCTTCCCTTATCTTGGCGAAGTCATCGCTTTTCTTTAAGCTATCTGGAATAACTATATCTTCTATAACAAAAGTATGCGTTATTATCGCTTCCTTAAATGCTGACCTTTCAAAAACGAAGTTGTCGACTATCTTTTTGTCTTTGGTTGATAGTCTACAAAAGTCGGGATTAGGTCTCTCTTCTCCCTTGCCACCAGGTTTTCCGGATTTAGGAGCTTTTGCTTTTATCTTTAATGTATCTCCTCCAACGCTAAAGCTTAATGCAAAAAAAGCCTTTTGGAATTTATTCAAAAGAGATAGGATTTCGTCTCCAGACATTTCATCATCAATCACGTACTGCTTAACTCCCTGGAATTGTTTCTTACTTTTGAATTTCATCTGTCCGGTCAAATCTGCTGTCGAAACTACTACTCCTGTAATTCGTGTTTTATTTTCTCCTAAGACTTCCGCCAGCTCTCTAACAAATTCATTAGCGAATTCGGCACTTGTAGCAATAGTGTATTTTGCAGGAGAACATTTTACCTTGACAACTGCACGATTTTTGAATTCCCCTCTGCTAAATTTCTGGAATTGTAAATGAACGAGATCATCGCTTTTAGCATCAAAAATCTTTTTTATAAAGTTCATTCTTCTATTTGTGAAAAGTTGCTTATAAATTTTTTGCAACTGTATTTTTAAATTAACTTTCAATGATTTGTATATGTCAACTCAGACAAATTGGTATGTTGTCACCGGAACTCTTCATTCAGGGAAGACTCCTCTCATTAACTATCTCTCTTTCTTAGGCTACCGAACTTTTCCAGAAATTGCCAGATTAGTGATTGATTTAGACATGAGTAGGGGAAAAACTATTGATGAAATAAGGCAAGACGAGTTTCTTTTCCAACAAAGAATAAACAAGCTCAAAATTGATAAAGAATCTTCTATGGACCCCATTCAACCTATTTTTCTTGATAGGGGAATTCCAGATGATATTGCTTATTGTAGACTTCGAGGTGACAGTTCTCCATATTTGACTGAAGTAGCTAGGCAAAGAATTTACAAACAAGTTTTTATCTTAGATCCACTCCCGTTCAAAAAGGATTATGCAAGAACTGAAGACGAACAGACTGCCAGGCGAATTGATTGGCTTATTCGGGATGCTTATGGCACACTAGGATATCTTTATATCCCTGTCCCAATAATGCCTCTTGACGAACGTGCCAAATTCATTCTCGATTCTGCCGGGATTTAATATTTCTCCAAACCTTTATAAATTTGAGAGCACTCTTTTTATGACTAGACATGGATGACAATTATCTTAAAAGAACAGCAACGATAATCATATTAGTTCTACTTCTTGTATTATCTTTTCTAGTCTTGAGACCCATATTAATGGCTATCGTGCTGGGGTTCGTTTTAGCATTTATCTTTTCTCCCATCTACAACTTTCTTTTTAAGAAGACAAAATCTCCCAATACTTCTGCCACACTCTTAACCATTTTCTTAATTTTCGTTATCGCTGTGCCTCTTTGGTTTTTTACTCCAGCAATATTAAAACAATCATTTAAAATATATGAATACGCTCAAGCTATAGATTTCGTAAGTCTACTACAAAAGTTGGTTCCATCTATGTTTGGATCTGATCAATTCTCTATTGAAATCGGGAATATGGTTCACTCTTTTGTTATAAAAACTCTTAATTCCTTTGCGACCTCTCTTGGAAATATTATTTTAGACTTCCCTTCGTTAGCTCTAAAGTTTGTCGTTGTTTTATTCACCTTCTTTTTTGTTCTACGGGATGGAGATAGTTTAGTCAATTATCTAAAGAGCTTATTACCTTATGATAAAGATGTTAAAGACAAATTTTTCAAAACTTCCCGGGAAATCACTAAGTCGGTTATTTATGGACATATAGTTATCGGAACTGCTGAAGGTATTGTTATGGGGCTCGGTTTTTTCTTGTTCAGCGTTCCAAACTCCCTGATCTTAACCTTATTGACAATCCTTGCTGGAATCTTGCCTATTGTTGGGCCTATGCTGATATGGTTCCCAATAATGATCGTCTTGCTTATCGATGGGAATAATTTTGCCGCCATAGGAGTTCTTTTGTTTGGAATTGTTGCCTCTAACATTGATCACATCTTAAGGCCCCTGTTTGTTTCAAGATACACCCAGATCCATTCTGCAGTGATTCTTATTGGTATGATTGGAGGGCTATTCCTATTTGGAATTCTTGGGCTTATCTTAGGACCTTTAATTTTAGAATATCTCATAATTGTCCTTGAATTGTATCGGGAACGAGAATTATGATTAGATAAATATAAAAGTCTTTTTTATATTATTTATAAGAGATGGAATTAAAAATAAAATTTCTTAAATGGTCTACCGGAATGCTCGGAGCTATGCTTCACAAAAAAACTGCAGAAAAAATAGGAATTCAATCAAGAGACAGGATCCTAATAAAAACTATGGTCAAGAAGCCAAGCCAAATTTTTACCTTTGTTAACACAATCGATGGCTTAGTTGGAGAAGATGAGATCGCTGTCTCTTCCGAGACAAAAGATAGGATTAGCCTTAAAAGCGGCGAGAAAGTTCAGGTAACTCTCGCACAAGCACCAAAAAGTTTGGATTATATAAAGAAAAAACTTGACGGAAAAGTCTTGTCTTATGGCGAGATTAAATCAATTATTGCAGATATCGTCACAAATTCTTTAGGTGAGTTAGAAATCGGTGTTTTTGTTTCTGCAATGTATGAAAGAGGGATGTCTTTTAATGAAATAGTTTACCTTACAAAATCTATAATAGAAACGGGTTTTAGGACAGATCTTCCCTACAAAATAATCGCAGATAAGCACTGTATCGGGGGAATTCCTGGCAATAGAACAACACCTATAATTGTCGCTATATGTGCTGCCGCAGGTTTGATCATACCTAAGAATTCCTCGAGAGCTATTACTAGTGCAGCAGGAACAGCGGATGTTATTGAGACGATCTCAAGAGTCGATTTTTCTTCAGAAGAGATAAAAGAGATTGTCAGAAAAACTAATGGGTGCATGGTTCATGGGGGAGGTTTAGGAATGGTGCCTGCAGATTCTAAGATAATTCAGGTTGAGAAAATACTCAAAGTTGATCCCGGAGCCCAGCTTTTAGCCTCTATCATGTCTAAAAAACTAGCTTCAGGAAGCTCCCATGTAGTCATAGACATTCCTTATGGAAAAGGAGCTAAATTCACTAAGAAAAAAGCTTTGGATTTAAAGAAGAAATTCGAAAAGCTTGCTAGATATTTTAAGGTTAAACTAGAATGTATTTTAACTGACGGGTCTCAACCAATAGGGAATGGTGTAGGTCCTGTTTTAGAAATACTCGACATAATCAAAGTTTTGGACCCTTCTCAACACGGTCCAAAAGACTTAGAAGAGAAGTCCCTCTTGCTCTCGGGAAGGCTTTTGGAACTAACTGGGAAAGCTAAGAAAGGACAGGGGATTATTCTAGCAAGAGAGATCCTCAGTTCTGGGAAGGCCTTTGCAAAGTTTAAACAGATAATTAAGGCTCAAAAAGGTTCTTTAAATCGCATCAAAATAGCTAAGTTCAGAAAAGATATCCTTAGTGAAAAGTCTGGAAGGATAAATGAAATTGTAAATAAAGATATTAGTGCCCTTGCCAGAGTTGCCGGTTCTCCCGAGGACAAGGGCGCGGGTTTATTTTTATGCTACCACGTCGGGGAAAAAATACAGAATGGTCAGAAGCTCTTGACGATTTATTCAAACTCTCAGACGAGACTTACCCAAGCGATAGAATTTTATCAAAAAGCAAAGCCAGTTAAGATAAGATAATAAAACTTCCCAGTAACAGACATATACTTCATTAGATATAAATTTTTAAACCTAGACTTTCTCAGTTTTACATGAAAAGATCGGAATACAAGGAAAAGCTTGTTGAATATTTCAAAAAGAACTTAAATAAGGGATATACTGAAGACTCTCTTAAGTTTGCTTTGATAAAACAAGGTTATTCAAGAGTTGTTGTTGAAGAGGCACTAAGAGATGTTCACCTGGATCTTGCTTCCAAAGCTCCTGTTTTAGCTGACAAGCCAGAGATAAAGTACGAAGTTCTTGATGAGAATGACAATGTTGTTAAGAGGCCGTGGTGGAAAAAATTGTTCGGGCTTTAATTATTTCAGGTATATCTTCTTGCCCAACAATTCTTATAAATGAAGGTTAGATTCGCTATCTATGAAAGTTACAGAACACATAAAGAATGCAACTCGTCCTTTGATTAGTTTTGAGATAACGCCGCCAGACGGAGGAACATTAGATGACGCCATGAAGAAAATTTCAAGACTCGTTCCTTATAACCCCCCTTTCATCGATGTAACTTATCACCCTGTTGAGCAAGTTCATGAAGATACTCCCGAGGGCATAGAAAGAATAATAATAAGAAAATATGCTGGAACAAGAACAATCTGTGCTAGTATGCAGAGGGAACATAAGCTTGATTCAGTTCCCCATATACTATGCAGAGGCTTCACCTGGAATGAAACGAGAGATTTATTGAATGAAACAAGATTTGACCAAGTCGCTAATATACTTGTCATACAGGGAGATGAAAAGGGGTATGAACGCCCTCTTGAACCCGGAGCCGAAACTTTTGAACATCCTTCCAATTTAATTCCTAAAATAAGAAAAACTTTTGGAGATTATTTCTGCATTGGTGTTGCTGGCTATCCAGAAAAACACATGGCAGCACCTAATCTAAGAACAGATATAGAATTTCTAAAACTGAAAGTCGATTCTGGAGCAGATTACATAGTGACTCAAATGTTTTACGATAATGATTCTTACTTTAGATTTGTCGATCTTTGTAGAAAAGCCAGGATAAATGCTCCAATAATCCCAGGAATTACTGTTCTTTCTAAGAAAAAACACCTCACAGATCACCCAGAAAATTTCAAAATTGACATCCCTTATCCTCTTTCAAGTAGAATTTATGGAGCGAGCGAGGAAGACGTTGCAAAATTCGGAATTGAATGGGCAACAAATCAGACTGAAGAACTAATTAGAAACAATGTGCCTGCTACTCACTTTTATGTGTTTAGTGGGATAAAACCCGCTCTAAAAGTTATCGACAACTTAGGTCTTGATAAGAAATTAACCTCTCCGAGCTAACTCTGCCCCTCTATTAACTATTTCATAAAGTTGAATACATCTCTCTAAATTCAACTGCCTCAATCCACAATCTGGTGCAACGTAAACCAATTTCTCATCTCTTAGGGTATTGGTAGCCCTTTGAATCCTATCTCTAACGATCTCAGTGGTTTCTATTTCCCACCTTTGTTGTTTTTCTAATGTTATGTCCACAACTCCAACCCCTATTTCATATTTTCTTTGATCAGCGTATTTTGCAAACACAGCCAAATCACTTTCATAGTTATCTGCATTAGCAAGTTCTAATGAGAAATGATCTACATTTTTATTCAATTTCAAAACATGAGGGAACAACAACTCATACCCACTCTTCTCTGTTAGAGAGACTCTTCTAGGATAGCATATATGTAAGCTAAATTTAACTCCTTCTATCCCCTTTACAACTTCATTTACTCCATCGACAACAATAGGCATGTGTCCGACATCTAGTGTTGCTGCTGGAATGTCTAATTGAATCCATTTTGCCCCCCTTTGAACGACAGCTTCTACTTGAGGTTTTATAACGTTTCTTGCTAAGGCTAAAACAAATTCACGTTTAGCTTCATAACGTAATTTACTAGGATCATTTTCATGCTTGGATTTAAGCAGGTCTGTATAATATCTATTATCACTCATAACTGCAATCATATACGGATCATCTATTGGGACTTTTATTGATTTATTTGCATGAGTTTTTACAAAGTCAAATTCTCTTAAGATTAGATCGTCAATGGAATTCTCTTTTAATCTGGGTTCATCAACACAAACAGCCATTCTCCAACTATCAGGACCTCTAGATCTAATCATCTCAGGAGTTTTTTCAAATCCATCCACTCTTGTTGCTACATGTTGATACATCTCTTTTCTTCTAGCCTCCCCATCATAAACATGATCAAATCCCAAGCTCTCCTGAAGCCTTAAGTATAATAAGGCATTAAAATCAGCTAATAGAGATTTTTCTTCCAAACTTATTCCTGCCTGCGCCTTCTCTAAAATCTGGACAGTTTCACCATAGTCTACTCCAACTTGTTTAGCTAAAGACTTAACGCGATTAATCTCATAGTTTGTAACCTCTTGATTTCTTGTAGCCTTTACTCTAGCATTGAGCTTAGGTAAGCTTCCAACTTCGTAAGTGGGAAATAATTTACTCATTTAATATCCTCTTTGTTTCTGAAAGTATCTCTAACTTATTTTTCCCGTGGGTATACCCTCTATATTCTGTTCCAGTGTTAGGAGTTAAAAATATTTCTTCAGGATCCGTTCTTTTTACAATTTCTCTAATTTTTTCAGCAATTTCTCTGGGACTCTCCAAACTTGTACTTCTAGAGTCTATAAGTCCTAAAGCGAGTTCCTTTTTAGAATATTTATGTTTCATGATGTCATTGATGCTAGTTTCGGTACAATCTATTCCAATACAATCTACTGAGAGATGTAATAAAGATGGGATTATAGGGCCCGCATTTCCAAAATACGTACTGAGGCTAGTTTTCGCTCTTTTTACTCTTCCACATATATCCATTCCTCTACTCAATAAATCTAAATCTTCTTGAGTTAGTGAGCCTAAAGATTCTTTTACAACAATTGCTGGTTCATCGTATTGGATTCTCCCAACTCCTTTCGAGGCAAGATGTTCTGCTTCTGCATGTAAAACTTCTGCAAGATTTGTTATTGCCTCTCTTTTATCTCCATATCCTCTTACATGTGAAAGCATGAGTAACGTGTACGGGGAAGGTAGAATAACCATAGCAGTTCCATCTGTTGGAAGCTCATCTAGATGAATGTACTTCTGACTAAATCCAGTTTGAATTTCTAAAGGCCCTTGAATCTGGGGTGTCCAAGAAAAAACATTATTATTAAACCAATTTTCCTGAGGCCCAACACTAACTCCTTTAACAGTTTCACTCAACGGTTGGAAGAGATAAGAAATTCCAAACATCGGATCTACAATGTAATCTAATCCTGCTTCTTTTTGTAATCTTATGTTTTCTCTAGTCTCTAATTTAATTAACTTTTTTACATCCTCTATCAATCCTCTCCCCCTCTTCCATTCATTCCTTATTTCATAAAGGCTCTGAGACTGTCCAAAAGGTCCGTTTAAATATCCACCTAGTTTCATTTTTCTCACAACTTCTTATCCTTTTTATTGATTTTGCTTTGTTTGAATATACTTTTTATATAACTTTAATCGAGATCCAATAGCAAAACCTTTAAAATAACTTAATTAATTCTTATATTAAAGCATCTGTGTATTTTCTTTAGAAAATATGCGGAGTGAACAGAGCCTCTGTCGCATAATGGTATTGCACTGGTCTTGAGTTGAAGTCAAGCTTCAACATTGTTCGTCAAGTATGTCAAACAAGAGAACCAGGCCCTTACGGGCCTCCAGGTTCGATTCCTGGCGGGGGCGTGTTTCATTAGTAACACCGTTAGGGCAAACCTTAAAATTAAAGGATTCTTATAATAATATGGATAAGAAAACACTTCATAAAAAATGGTATTTTCGATTGCTTCAAGTAATATTTTTGGGATTTTTCATATTCTTTATAATTGTAGGTATTCGAGGTGTTTTTTACGAAGATGGTGAGCCATTTGTTGGATTCATCTTCGCAGGCATTTTAGCTATTGTGTACTGGCTAATTATGAGAAATAAAGGTTCGATGGGTGGTTTCGTTTTTGGTGTGATAGTTGGCCTTCTTTTATTATTTATAATATCTAAACTTAATCCAGGAGACGAAATAGCTGGAATAGTGATATTTACCTTATTATTGAGTGGATTATTTTTTGCATTTATAGGTTACTTGATTCAGAATTACTTTTGGAAGAAGAATAAGTAGTTCGTTAGAAAAGGTTACCTTTTTGGTCTATTTGTTTACACAAAGTATATAAAAAAATATACTTTCTAAATATTATTATTTTGCAATTTTCCACATTGTTTCAAAAAATGTTGTAAAAGATTTAGCAATCTCTTCATTG
>C687J35174_10000511_pt1 | contig 59016 bp, 60 predicted proteins | sample RifCSPhighO2_01_FD_35174 | JGI IMG/M metagenome (IMG submission 35174) | reverse complement strand
GGGCCATTCTTCACTGTGGCGAAGAATGGAGCGGGTAAGCGGAATCGAACCGCCATCTTAACCTTGGCAAGGTTATATAATAGCCATTATACCATACCCGCCTACGATTCGCCGTAGCGAATCTTTCTCGAGCGTAAAGCCCGCATAAATTCGCAAAGACGATATAACTATTTTAATTTAACTAATTCGCTTTTATACAAATCTATCCATCTTAATATCTTCTTTTTAATATATTTATTGGTTATATGCACAGCACATGTACCATAAGACAATCTGTGTATTTTGCTATTACTCTTTATTACTGTTGATTTTATAAAATTACTCCTAACAATACCAGATTCTCGAGACCAGTAATCTAAAGCCGATTCTTTATTAACATCAGGATACAACAGAATCCATCCTTTAATATTTTCTAAGGGATAATTACAAAATTTCACTAAGAAATTCCTGAATATTTTTATTATTGCAGGATCAGTATTACTAACCTTAACTCTTCCGTTTTCAAATTTTTTGTCTCCCTCGCCCCAATATAGCATTATACCCGAAATAAACAAAGTGTTATTTTTATGTTTTAGAAATTCCTTTTGAGCTTCTTCATCAGCCTTCAAATAAAGTTCTTCTAATTTGATTTGTCTTGTAATATTAAGGCTCTTAATTCTCTTTTTAGAAGACTCTATTGCTCTACCTTGTAATTTCTTAGTTACATCTAACGACCATTCTTCATTTGAAAACCATTTGGAAAGCGTACTTTTAGGAACATTTAAAACCTTACTTATCTCTGCATAACTCTTGCCAGATTGTCTTAGCTTTGTCGCTTTTTNCTTATCATCTCTCATAAAATTGAACCGCTATTTATATTATACATTCATCATACTACATCGGTTCAATTATTTCATACACAACCCTGTGGATATCTTTTAAGATAGTGCCTAGGCGGTGAATCGAACACCGGACTCCTGCTTCTTCAGAGCAGAGCTCTACCACTGAGCTACCTAGGCATGTTTTTTTTGAATACGGAGGCGCCGGTGGGAATCGAACCCACGTATAAGGGATTTGCAGTCCCTTGCTTTACCACTTAGCAACGGCGCCAAATTTTCCTTATTCTAACTCACTTTTATTCTTTTTTCAATTTGTTCAAAAGGTTTTCAACTTTAGCAGCTTCTACAATCTGCTCATCTTTAGCAAAGATTATCTTTGGAATCGGCCTCATATTCAACTTCCTATTTATCTCTTTTTGAACACTATAAATCGCCTTATTTAACACAGACATAACATGCTCTAATTTTTCTTCAGGCATCACAGAAATATAAGCCTTTGCTTCAATTAAATTTCCTGTTGTTTCAACATGAGTAAGAGTAACCAATAACCCTGTAAAATCAAAACTTTTTAAGATTATACTTCCTATCTCGTGCTCTAGTAGAGAATTCACTTTTTCAATCCTATTTGTCATAAATCCTAAATCGTAAATCTTATATTAAATATTAAATTTATAATTCCCCCTTAACTCTCTCTTCTACTATGGAAACCAAGATGTCTCCTTTTTCAACTTTCACGTTGCCTTCAAATAAAATTCCGCATTCATCTCCCTTTTTTAATAGGTCATAGTCTTTTTTATCTCTTTGAAGACTAATTATTTTTCCTGATCCGATTTTTTCGCTATCCCCACCTGCTTGGGTAGGTCTCAATACATTAAGCTTAGCTCCCTTTTTTATTTCTCCATCAGTAATTTTTCCTCCTATAATCTGCCTCTTCTTTTCAGCAAGAAACAAAACCATTGCTTTTATTCTACCGACTTCTTTTTGAACTATCTCTGAAGATAAAGATCTTTCCATTCCATTTCTAACATCTTGAATCAGCTCATAAATTACATCAAATGATTTTATTCTAACCTTATTTTGATTATCAGCCTTCATTAGAGACATAACCGTAGGACTTATTTTTACCCTAAAACCAATAATCTGAGCACCAGACATTTCGGCCAACTTAGCATCTGACTCATTAATATTTCCAACTTCTGATTTTAAAATCCTTAAAACAACCTTATCTTGAGGCAAGCTCTTTAACATGCCATCAATAGCTTCCATAGAACCAAATACATCTCCTTTTAATATAATGTTAAATACTTTCTGGCCTTCTTCAATATCAAGAACCAGAGATCCTAACTCTCTCTTATGTACTTCTCTTTTTACTTTTTCTTGTGCTTCTTCAGACGTCTTATAGCTCTTGAATTTTTCTCCAACAGCTGGAACTTTATCAAAACCCATTATAACTGCTGGTTGACTAGGGTAAACTTCGTTAATAGACTTTCCTTGAAAGTTTTCTAAAGATTTTACCTTGGCCATAGCAATGTCAGTGGCAATAATATCTTTCTTTAATAACACTCCCTTTTCAACAATAACCGTTGCTATTGGCCCTTTCAAAGCATCCATATATGATTCTATCACTAAGCCCTCGGCAGGACTTGTAACATCAGATATTAAATCTTGAACATCGGCAACCAATAAAATCATTTCTAATAATTCATCAATACCTTTCTTTTCTTTAGCTGAAACATTAACAGATGGAATATCTCCGCCCATTGATTCAACAACAACATCAGACTTAAGTAATTCTCCTTTTATTTTTTCTGGATTGGCCGTTGGCAAGTCTATTTTATTTAAAACCACAATCATGGGAATTTCAGCTTTCTTAATAGCCATAATAGCCTCTTTAGTTTGTGGCTGGACTTTCTGGGCAGCATCTACAACCAATAGGGCAATATCGGCTACTTCAGCCCCTCTTAACCTCATGGCTGAAAAAGCCTCGTGACCTGGAGTGTCAATAAAAGTTATTTTTTTCCCGTTATGGTCAACTTCATAAGCTCCAATATGCTGGGTAATTCCACCAGATTCCTTGGATGTAATCTTAAAATCCCTAATCGCTTCAAGCAGGGAGCTTTTACCATGATCAACATGACCTAAAACAACCACCACCGGCGGCCTTTTTAAATCTTCAGTTTTTGTTTTTGCTTTCGTCATATCTTCTAGTTATAACCCAAATACGAACAAAAATCCAGCTTAATTACTAGATAAATGCTTAAAAAAGTCCTGGCAAGAATAAATTCTCCTAGGACTTATAGTTTGATTCCTGTATATACTAAAAAAATAGTTCACTTTTGAACTAGCTTTTTAATATGCGGTCGACATTGGACGCCATTAGAACCTGTTTAATGACATTAGTATAACTTATTTTTCAGTTTTATACTATTTACTTTAATTCTTTGATTTCAGCANTTTTTAAATGGGGAATTTCTCTATGTGAACCTGGAGACTGATTTAAAAATCCTGTCTGAAGTATTTGCAAGACATCGCCGTGAGATACCAGCAGTATCTTTTCACCACTGTATTGATTTTCCAAATCATTAACAAGAGAAAGTATTCTCTCTTGGACTTCTTGGGCGCTTTCTACTTCAAATTCTTTATGTTTGGGGTTTTCTTTATCAATGTCCCACACTGCCTGATAATTGCTATTATGTTGCTTTTCTAAAGTTCCAAACCATCGTTCTCGCAATCTATCATCAAATATTATTTCGTTTTTAGTGCCTAAAACCTCTTTAGTAATTTCAGCCGTTCTTTTGCAACGAGAAAAAGGAGATGAATAAATAATAGTCTCTTTGTCTAATAGACCTTCTCTTTTTGTTCCTTCAATAGATTTTCTTACTTGGTTATCTCCTTCAGCAGTTAGAGTATAGTCTTCCTTTATGCCTTCTTCTGGATGGCTTAATATAATTTCAGCCATATTCGCCTTGCTTTCTCCGTGTCTGATAATAAGATATCTATTTTTTAATTTTTTTGGTAACTTCATAATAAAAAACGGCTACACCCTAAAGTATAGTCGCTGTTTGTTTTTTAATCAATTTTCACCGAGTGAAAACTTCTCTGATTCCGACGAAGAACCATCCTGCGAGACCTACAAAACAAAGTATATAAAGTAGGATATCAAACCACTGTCCTACCCTATCAACTTGTTCTGGTGGCAGATTTATCTGGTTCTGGATGTTGCTCATCGCGGTCTCCTTTCTGAGGGACTACTGCAGTTAGAAAAAGAAATATCCAGATTACATACAGAGCAAAGTAAATGATTCGTATACCCCAAGTGTGAGTTTGGAATCTTCCTATGCCCTTCTGAACTGTCGATTGCAATTTGTAGATTCTCCGAAAATGTCCGTTTTGGATACCAAGATGGAACTCCAATTCTATCCCTCTTTTTACCAGTAACTGAAAGTGTTTTATGTTTCTCCTCTCAATCTAGTTTTTTAATATGCGGAGGGTACAGGACTCGAACCTGTAAAGGATTTCTCCAGCTGGTGTTTTTACCCTTCACCTTTTTTGGCGGAGATGGAAGGATTCGAACCTTCGATACCCTTTCGGATATAGCAGTTTTCGAAACTGCCCCATTCAACCACTCTGGCACATCTCCATAAAAGGTGAAGGGCGAACCAGTGACTAGGGACACAAGATTCAAACTAAATCACTTGAGCGTAAGTAGTTTAACGTATATTCAAGGCGTGAACAGTGAAGTGTATAAGCAGAGCGCTACACGAGCTGCGAAACAACGATGAAGATACGTTAAACTACTTCGCCCTTCGGGAAGCTCAAAAATGGATACCTTCCCTGCCTACCGACAGGCAGGTACAGATCTTCTCCTCGACGATGCAATTTGCATCGCCTCGAAGAAAGATCTTATGAATCTATTCCATTTTTGAGCTTCTCAAGGGGATTTAGATTGAATCATGTGTCCCCGCAAATTAGACTAACCCTCCAAATTAAAAGTGTCCCTTTCTATGGGACACTTTTAATTTTTTTCTTTTAAGAAGCTTTTATTTCTTCTGAGTTGCTTTTCTTTAAAATAACTTGATGCCATTCATTGTAATCGTAAATGTCCTGAATAATAACTCCTATTACTACTCCTGTAAAGAAAGTAGGTAAGTAGAAGAAATCCAATATCCAAACTATAGCTAAAAACATGAAACCCATAATCCAATGATGCAAATGGATTTTCCATTTCCCATAATCTAAGAATATTGAATCCACTCTTCCGTTCTTCCAAAAATAGTGGCAAAAAAGTTTAGAAAGAACATATCCGATTATTATTCCTGTTGGAAATACGACTGAATATCTGAATGAAGTTGCCAAGACTATTGCCGGCAAAACCATCTTAACCCGATTAAATTGTTGCTTATTTGGGGCAACATCGCCTTCGGCGAATTTAACTGGGTAAACCTTAGAATTATTGTTTTCTCCCATTTTTAAGTATCAGGTACTAGGCGCTTGCATGAAATAAAAAAAGCATTTTATGCAAAATACTTANTACTCTATACGTTATTCATGATTANGTTGATTTTACCTACTTCAAGAACTTAAGTCAAGATTTCAATCCACANTTTACAANCTCTAAAAGTTAANCTCTTACAGTATTTCTCTGGGCAATTTCCAGATATAAATTCCCAGAAGGAATGAAATCACAGACATTGATACAAAAATAGAAGTAAACCCAAATGATTCTATTAAAACTCCTCCTACCAAAGCTGCTAATCCAGCGGCAATAGCGGCAATTCCTTCCCAACTTCCCCATTGTAAAACAGATAATTCATCAGAAGTATGTTTGGCGTAAGTCCCATCAAACACGGGGGCACTTAAAGCTGCTGCTACCCCCCAAAGAACTTGAGTAATAAGCAATTGCTGCCAACTAGACATGAATGCATAACTGGCAAAAACAATTCCTCGTAAAAAATAACTTAAAACCAATATTAATTCTTGTTCTTTAATATGAATTTGCATATCAGCCATCCAAAAGGTCAAAAGTCCGCAAACGATCTGGAATAATCCCCACGAAAGACCGGCAAAGGCTATATTTCCTCCTATTTTCTGCACAAAAACAGCATAGAAAGGCAAGAAAAGCCCCATTGTAAAAACAAAAATAGCATTGGTTGCTATTAAAATACGCAAACTGCCGTTTAATTTCGACTTTGGAGATACTAAATTAAATAACCCTTCTAAAAACATAGTATAGAACTAAAATAATGAGTGTGCTCTCAGTAGGAATCGAACCTACATCTATTCCTTAGGACGGAACCGTTCTATCCATTGAACTATGAGAGCAAATTTATCTGAATATTCAAACAATATGAGAACAACTTCTATTTATTATATCTAAAAAACATATAATAACAAGGTTAAGCTAGAGAATTAAAGTTATCCACAGCCCTACCCATTGACACTGTTTTATAGTTTGCTAAAATGAGAGTAAACAAGCTGATGATTCTTAGGAATCAAAAGCGAGTTAATTCGCACCCACACAATCAACCCACCCCAAACCCCACTCTCTCCGCCCTTCTCAAACCTCCAACTAAATCGGCGCTTACCATCAGGTAGGTGCTTTTTTTTATTTTTATTGACAATACTATCTCAAAAGATTAGCATATTAATAGTTTAGAAAAAGCACCTTTTTCACTTCAAAAGTAGAGGTAAAAATGGCTACAACAAAAAGCCTTTTTCCTTCTGAACTTTACGGAGGGGCAAAGGGACCAGCGGTATTTGTTCTTCAAGTTTGGTTGATTGGTGTTGGATACAATACCAAGAGAGGATTGGCTTTAGATGGAATCTATGGCGAAGAAACAGAGAAAGCAGTGAAATCTCTTCAAAGCTTTCTTAACATTGAAAGAAGTGGAAGATTCGACCAGAAAACGAAACTTGCCGTCAAAAATTGCCTATGCTTTGGAATCGATTTCGATAGTATAAATGATCAGCTCGTACGTAGAAAAAACATTGTTCCCAAAGCCTTAAAGCCGAGATCCCCCAGAAAGCCGAAAAGCTGATGTGGGATTTTTTATTTAATTGACATACCTAATAGTTTCTGATAAGCTTAAGTTAAATAGTTAACCTGTCACGAATTATCGTCCGTTCGAAACGGACTCTTTTTTTAAAAAAATTAAATAATAACTAGTAAGGCACCTTCGTACCATAAGCCACAAAGCATAAGATATATCAAGCTTATTATACTAAGTGATTTAATTCGCCTCGCTTACAAAATCATATGGCATTAGATTTGAAATCATTTCATAGAGCATTAGAGCAAATTGCAGAAGCCAGAGGTATTACCCCTGAAGTTATCATAGAAACTATAGAAGCAGCTATTGCTACTGCATACAAAAAAGACTACGGCCAAAAAGGTCAAAAGATAAAAGCTAAATTCAACCCAGTATCTGGTGATGTTAAGTTTTGGCAAATAAAGCTAGTGGTTAATGACTCAATGCTTTACACAGAAGAAGAAATAGAAGAACTGAAGGCTCAAAAGTTAGTACCAGCCGAAGATTTTAACGTTAAAGAAGGGGAAGAAGCTCCAAAGAAAGTTGTTTTCAATCCAGAAAAACACATAATGATTGAAGATGCTAAAAAAGAAGACTCTAAAATAGAAGTTGGAGACGAGTTAGAAATACCTTTGGTTTCAAAGCAAGATTACGGAAGAATCGCAGCTCAAACTGCCAAACAGGTTATTTTGCAAAAAATCAGAGAAGCTGAAAAGGAAACCATTTCTTCAGAATATAAATCAAAAGAAGGAGAAATAATTTCAGGGGTTGTACAAAGAGTAGAAGGAAATACCATTTTCGTTGATATTGGAAAAACTCTTGGAATATTAAATAGAGAAGAACAAGTTCCCGGAGAATTTTACAGACAAGGACAAAGATTGAAGTTTTACATATTAAAAGTTGAAGATGCTCCAAGGGGATCTGTGGTTTTGCTTTCAAGATCTTATCCAAAATTAGTATCTAGATTATTCGAACTAGAAGTTCCAGAAATAGCTTCTGGAATTGTTATTATTAAGTCAATTGCCAGAGAAGCTGGCTATAGGACAAAAATAGCAGTTTCTTCGACAGAAGAGAGAATTGATCCTATTGGAAGTTGCGTAGGACAAAGAGGGACAAGAATTATGGCTGTTATTAATGAGTTAGGCGGAGAAAAAATTGATGTTATATTATGGCAAGAAGACCCAGCTAAATATATTGCTAGCGCTCTTTCTCCAGCTAAAGTTTCTGATGTAAAAGTTGAAGATAAGAATACAGCAACTGTTTCTGTAAATGAAGACCAATTATCTTTGGCTATAGGAAAAGACGGAAGAAATGTAAGATTAGCTTCTAATTTAACTGGCTGGAAAATAGATATTAACGCCGTATCGGGGAAAACAAAAGCGAAAGAAGATAATGAAGATGCTGACGAAGAAAGTAATGAAGAAGAAACTGCAAGCACTGAAGAAGAAAGCGTAGAAGAATCATCAGATCCAGAAAAATTTCACGAACCAGACATGGAAGGACCAATAGTTAATAATGAAGAAATAAAAAAGGCAACTGAATAAAAAGTAGTATTATTAAGAACTAAAAACTATGGATGTAATCATAGAAATCCCAAGAGGATCAAGAAACAAATACGAAGTAGATAAAAAAACTAACAGCATTAGATTAGATAGAGTATTGTACAGCTCAGTACAATATCCAGCTGACTACGGATATTTAGAAAATACATTGTGTGGTGATGGAGACCCGTTGGACGTATTGGTCATTACCAGATTTCCAACCTTTCCTGGATGTGTTATTGGATCGAGACCAATAGCAGTTTTAAATATAATAGACACCGGAGAATCAGATGAAAAAATAATTGCTGTTCCAGAAAATGATCCATATTTTGACGCATGGAAAAACATCAAGGACATGCCAGAAGCTCTAAAAAATGAGATAGAAGAATTCTTCAAAACATACAAGAACTTACAAAAAGGAAAAACTGTTGAAGTTAAAGGGTGGGGAGATGCCAAAGAGGCTGAAAAAACTATCAAAAAGGCTATAGAAGCTGCTAAATAAACAAGAGTTTGCTCTTTTTTAAATACTATTAATTAGGTATTAAAGGAACTCATGATAACAGAATTTTTGCCAATCGTAGTTTCGTTTTTCGCAATATTTTTCGTTTATTTTTTAATAATCAAAATAAGAAGATCTCCAGTAGCTAAAGACAAAGCCCTAGAAATAACAAAAGCAATCCAAGAAGGAGCAACTGCTTACCTTAGAAGGCAATACAGAACAATAGGAATTATTGTTGTATTATTATTCTTAGCATTGCTCTTTTTTGTTGGCTGGAAAATGGCATTTGGATTTTTAACCGGAGCATTTTTATCTTCACTATCAGGATTTATTGGAGTTTGGATATCAACTCAAACCAATACCAGGGTTGCAGAAGGGGCTAGAAGAGGATTAGCTTACAGTCTAGACTTGTCATTTAAAGGAGGTCTCGTTACTGGACTTTTAGTAGTTAGTTTTAATCTATTAACTATTTCTGGATTTTATTTAGTTTTCAATGATATTAATTCTTTAATTGCTTTAGGATTTGGAACCAGCTTAATTTCTATGTTTGCTAGAGTTGGTGGAGGAATCTATACTAAAGCAGCTGATGTTGGGGCTGACGTTGTAGGAAAAGTTGAAAAAGGAATTCCAGAAGATGATCCAAGAAATCCAGCTGTGATAGCCGACCAAGTTGGAGACAACATTGGAGAATGTGCTGGAATGGCAGCTGACATTTTTGAAACCTATTCTTTAACTATCATAGCTTCAATGATATTGGCTTCTTTACTTTTCCCTTATTCAAAGCAATTTATTTTCCTTCCATTATTTATCGCCAGCATTTCTATTTTAACTTCTATTATTGCCAGTTTCTTTGTTAAATTAGGAAATTCAAATAATGTTATGGCAGCCATATACAAAGGATTAACTGCATCGTTATTACTTTCAGCAATTTGCTTTTATCCTTTAATAACTACAATGATGCAAAGCCAAGCCATTCCTGCTATTAATTTATACATTTCAACTATTATTGGACTAGTTATAGCAGGTGGAATGCTTATGATTACAAAATATTACACTTCTAAAAAATATAACCCTGTCAAATCAATTGTTAAGGCTTCCCAAACAGGACATGCAACTAATATTATCAGAGGGCTTGGAGTAGGAATGCAGTCAACCGCTTTGCCTATTTTACTAATCTCTTTTGGAATGATTATCAGCTACAGCTTAGCTGGAATTTACGGAGTAGCTTTGACAGCTGTCTCAATGCTTTCTATTTCAGCTATGGTGGTGGCAATTAACTCATACGGACCAATCACAGACAATGCCGCAGGAATTGCCAGAATGTCTAACATGTCAAAAGAAACAACTAGCGTTACAGAACCTTTGGCGGCCATAGGAAACGCCACCAAGTCAATCACTAAGGGGTACTCTATAGCTGCAGCCGGATTAGCTGCTTTAGTACTATTTTCAGCTTACGGTCAAGAAGTTATTAATCTATCTGGATCTGTAGACGCCGGGATATTTGCTTTAGATAATTCAAGAGTTATTGCCGGATTACTAATAGGGGGAATACTACCTTATTTATTTGCCAGCTTCTTAATGGGTTCTGTTGGAAAAACAGCCGGAGCAGTGGTTGAAGAAGTCAGAAGACAATTTCAGAATATTGCCGGCCTAATGGAGGGAACCACTAAACCAGATTACAGAAAATGCGTTGATATAGTAGCTAAGGCATCAATTAAAGAAATGGTAATTCCAGCTTTAATTCCATTTGCCGCCCCTATTCTAGTTGGCGTATTTTTAGGGGTACAGGCATTGGGTGGAATGTTAATAGGAGCGATTATAACCGGGTTGTTCATTGGAATTTCTATGACAACCAGCGGAGGAGCTTGGAATAACGCCAAAAAATCAATTGAAGAAGATAAACATATAAGCAAAAGAAGTGCCGCTTATCAAGCAGCTATCACTGGAGACGCTGTTGGAGACCCCTACAAAGACACAGCCGGCCCTGCCATAAATCCAATGATAAAAGTTCTTAATGTAGTAGCGCTACTTATTATTAGCTTCCTAGTATAAATCCGACTTGCCTCGTCGAATCCTTGGCGAAGGCGGGTGATAAAAGCATTGAACGTCGTATCGCTCTTAATCGTTTCATTCTTAGTATAGTAAATAATGGCGAGGTAATTCCCCGCCGTTTAAGTAAAAAAATATGTCAACAATAGATGAATTGCAAGCTCAAGTTGATGCACTATTGCACCAATTAGAAGCTTTAAACAAAAAACCAAAACTAAGAAGAAAGAAGATTATTACAAAAATATTGATAATAATCTTTACTTTATTTATAGTTATTTATCAAATTTATTGGCCATCTCAATGGATAAGTGTGTTTTTATACATAATAGATAGCTATCTTAGATTAATTCTCACTTCTTGGCCAGCAGTAGTACTAATTATATTTATTTTTTTACTAATAAGACACAGAGATACTATAGATTATTTACTTAAAAATAATATTTGGAGAGTAGGTAACGTAGAGACAGTTCCAAAACAACAATCAGAAGAATCTGCTAAAGAAATTGCAACTGGTGCTATAATAAATACAGAAAACGAAAGCAACGCGGAATTAAAAAAAGAAATTGAGAGGCTAAATAATGCCAAAACATTTGAGAGAATTTATAATCTTATATTTGGAAGTCAAATTAATATCATCAGCAAAACAATATCCAATGGCGGATCTCTACCTATAGAAAATGTTATCTCGATATATAATGACACTATTTTTAAAAATCCTGGTCTAAAAAATTATAGCTTTGATACTTATATACATTTTCTAATAAATACTGGTTTATTAAGTTTCGTAGAGCCACTATCAAGTGAAAAAATAATAGAAATTACTACCAGAGGAAAAGATTTCTTTAACTATATAGTTTCTGAAAAATTAGATTTATTTAAACCGTTTTAAAATAAATAATGGAAAATTTAGACAGAGTTAAAAGTTTGACAGTATTGTAAAAGGTGATAAAGTAAAAATATGTCATATAAGTTTACAGCAATATATAAAAAAAGTGGGAAGTGGTATTTGGGATGGATTGAAGAAATGTCTGGCGTTAATACGCAAGGCAAAACTCTTAAAGAAGTTAAAGAAAACTTGAAAGAGGCGCTTTTATTGATTCTTGAAACAAATAAGTTAGTGAGTAAAAAGGGAATAAAAGGGAAAGTTATAAAAGAATCTATGCTGGTAGATCTAAAATGAAACGTAAAAACTTGATTGAGCACATTTTGAATAACGGATGTGTATTTTTAAGAGAAGGCGCAAAACATAGCGTCTTTTTCAATGCTCTAAACAAGCGTTCTTCTACTGTTCCCAGACATAATGAAATAAATAATTGGCTTGCAGAAAAAATTTGTAGAGATTTAGGAGTTAAATCACCTAATAAAAATAAATAATGGAAAATTTAGAAAAAGTTAAAAAAACTGGTTAGGGGGTTGACAGGGGCGTATATTTTGGTAGTATAGAAGTATAAACGCCCCAGCCAGCCGAAAGGTCCGCTGGGGTTTCGCTTTTTATGAAAACAATTCTTTTTATAGATGGTCGTAATTTCTTAGACAAGATTAGCTCAATTTTCGAATTAAATGGCCAAAAAGAGGTTGATTTTTCTATTTATAACTTTAAGGGTCTTATTGATAAGGTGTTACTAGGGGTAAAAATAGATAGAATGATATTTTATTTTGGTAAATTATCTAAACACCCTGCCACCATTGAAAAATCAAAAATATTAATTGAAAAACAAAGGTTATTAAAAACTAATTTACAAAGCCAGGGTTTTGAAGTTATTATTACTGGAAGAGTAAGGGGTCACATAGAGAGATGTTTTAAGGGTCATGAAACATTAACTTTTAAAGAAAAAGGTGTAGATGTAAAAATTTCAGTAGATATGGTTACTTTAGCTTGTGATAAGAACCTAAAGACAGCGATAATAGGAAGTTCTGACTCCGACCTACAACCTGCGATGAAAGAGTTAAAACAAAGAAATATTGAAAGAATTTATCTTGGTTTTGAAAATAATCCCAACAAAGGCTTAACTTTTACTACAAATCGTACGATTCTTATTAGAAACTCTGAGGTTATTAGTTTTCTTAATAAAACTTTAATTTAATATAAAAAATTCTGGATAAATAAATTCTACAAAAAATAATTTATGGACAAATTTATAAAAAGTAATTGGTTTAAGGTTGCGATTATAGTTATTCTTTTATTTAACCCATTTTTTAGAATTGACGCTTCAAATTATAAGGTTTTTGTGGTGAAAGAGATCATTGACTACGATAAACTATTGGTTACCGATGACTACTCGCAATATATTGTTGACTTAGGCTTTGGCTGTTCGACTTATAGCCTTTATGCAGGTTCGGTTATTCTCATAGATACTTATTTTTCTCCAAGTTTTTATGATGATGTCATTATAAAAACCGCTTATGGTACAGATACATGCACCATAAGTGATTCAGAAGAAGTTAATCTAAAAAGATATTTCGTCGAATCTGTCATCGACAGCAAGGATGAAATCATTGTCGAAGATAATATTAGCAATAGATACCTTGTCGAATACGGAATAGGATGCTTGAGCATGTGGAGATATGAGAGCAAATACATCGATATAGATATTGGAGGGTCTTTTTTAGACGGCATATCCGACCAGATATATCTTTTCGATTCTGACGACGATTGTAAAGTTTGGGACGCTGACGAATTATCGGGCGGTGGTACAGGTAGTTATGCCCCTCCTAGCAATTTAACCAAAACGTGTCCCATAAATTCTTCTTTAGTTGGAACTGGCTGTTTTTGCAACGACGGCTATGTTGCTAATGGTAGTGTTTGTATAACCTATAGCCAAGCGTGTCAGAACCAATATGGCACTAACACAAACGGCGATAAAACCAACTGTTATTGCAATGCTGGTTATCAGTGGAATTCCCCTAGAACTGCTTGTGTCCAAATCACTTGCCTAGCAAATTCATTTATTTCTGACGGCCAGTGTAAGTGTAATTTTGGATATATTATACAAAATGGCTCCTGCGTAAACCATACAACAATTTGTAAAAATCAATTTGGTGAAGATTCTTATGGAGATGGCACTAATTGTTATTGCAGCATAGGTGCTCAATGGAATTCAACTAAAACGACTTGTATAAAAATCGGCGCTGCCATCCCCGTTACAACTACAACAGAAAAAACAGCCAAAGAAGCTGTTAAAGAAACTAAAGGAGAGAAACAATTAAAACAAACAGAAAATATCAAACAAGAGCAAAACAATCAGGAAATACAGAATACTGAATCAATTGAATCGGAGCAGGAAGAAAACAAAAGCTATCTCAAAGTAAAAGAGGAAAAAAGGAATAACGAATCATTTATTTCTTGGAGTAAAATCTTTAATTCCATAAAGAATTTTTGGAAAAGCATTTTTAAATAACCTTGTCTAAAGTTTAAAAGAATATGATTTTAAAAATAAATTTATGAAATTATTAATTATACTGATTATTACTGTAGTTTGGATATCTTTTCTTTACGGAGATATTAAAGAATTAAAATCTGAAATTGATTCCTCTAATTATTTATATGATAACTGTAGCAATAGATTAATTGATTACCAAGATGCATTACAGGAAGCTAATTATAATATAGAAAATGCTCAATCTTATGCGTGGTCCAGTTATTATGATATGGGCTACGCTCTAGATGACTTACAAACAGTTGATGAACCTTAATAAATAATGGAAAATTTAGGAAAAGAAATAGAATTAATAAAAGAAAGGAATAAACGAGTTGAAGCAGATAAGGCCTGGGAAACCAGTCGTTTTAGAATATTTTCTCTCTGTTTGATAACATATATTATTACAGCCATAGTTTTTTATTTTATTGGTGTAAAAAACTATTTATTAAACGCTTTCATTCCTACTGTTGGATTTTACCTTTCTACGCAATCTTTGCCATTTCTCAAAAAATTCTGGGTAGATAAAATATATAAGAAGTGAATTTATGAACTATAAGGGAGTAATCATAGAAGAATCATTGGAAAATAAAGATGTTTTAAAAGATGTTGTCATTTTAANCACTAAAGTTGAGGAAGTGACTAAAAAGCATAAAACACCTTGGATAAAACANTGGACAATACATATAGTTGAAATATCAGAAGAAAAAGCAGAAAAAATAGCTAAAGAAATAGGCAAAGCCTTAGATTTAGAACATAATTGGTACGCAGATTTTAAAAATGAAACACATCACTATATTATTTTTAAAAACAAAATCTTTTTTGTTGACAGAAGCAGGAAAGAAGAATATGACCAAGCCTCTCAATACGGAATTTCTATAGGTATTCCAGACTATCAAGTAGATTTCAGTCCTCATGTAAAAATTTGGAACAGATAAAAAATAGCAAATAAGTCGTGCTAGTTTTTTGTTTTGCAAAAAATTAATAATGGGGTTGCAAAGATTTTTAAATAGGTGCAAAATTAAAATAAGTTCGCATTTTGACATTTCACCATTCAATGAGAGAGGCCTAGAAAGGAGGCTAACGGCAACAAATCACAATAGGGGGATTTTTTTGATTGAAGGGCCATAGAGGGTGGCTCTCCAAAAGAGGAGTTTCTTTAATTCTGGGAAAAAGGGTTGAAAATGAGCTCTGGTTTGTCTGTGACTGTTAACACGCGTGAAGCAGTCGAAATATTTGCCTGCAGACAGTGTGCTGCCTGCAAAAGAATCGATGTCCTCCTTGAGGACAACATGTGGCACAGTCTAGAGCGACTGAAAAGACTTCGCGAAGATGATCCGGGTCTTTTTCCGGAAATCGAGCTCCCGAGCAATCGGGATCAAGTACGGTGTGGTTGCGCCAAATCCAACGAACGCCAGTTCTGGCGATTTCCACGTGTCGTCTAAGCGACATTCGTCGCCGAGATGAAAACCCCAACGAGAGGGCGGTGCACTACACACTTGCCCTCTCTATTTTTTTTGCTTAAAATCAAACTATGGAAAACTTATCAAACAAAAAATGTGTGCCCTGCCAAGGGGGAATTCCTCCATTAACCGAAGAAGAAGTTAAAAAATATCTACCCAAAATAAAAGAAGATTGGGAGGTTTTATCTATTAACATAGATAAAGATGATAACCCACCTTCGCTTGAAGCTTCCTCGAGGCAAAGAAAACTACATAAAGAATTTAAATTTAATAGCTTTAAAGAAGCCATAGATTTTACAAATAAAGTGGCTGAAATAGCGGAAGCAGAACAACACCACCCCAATATTTCAATTGATTATAATAAGGTTTTGATTGATATTTGGACTCATAAAATAAATGGCTTACATGAAAATGATTTTATACTAGCCAGTAAAATAGATAACCTTTAAACAAAAAACACCGTTTTAAAACGGTGTTTTTTGTTTGTAAGAATTATTTTTTCAATGCGTCATAGTTAGTGTAAGGAAAAAATAATATTAATAAAAATTTAAAATAATATGTTTAATAATTTATATAAAAAAATAGTGACAGGAATAATGGCGTTAAGTTTAACTTTATCTGGCATTTCAGCTGTGCCTTCATTTGCATTTGCTAAAGAAAACCATAGTGCAGATGTAAGCACTGAAGCAAAATTGAATCACGGCCAATCAGTAAGCGTTTGGGCTCATACTAAAGGACATGGCGAGAACGAAGGAGTTGGTTTTGGACTTAAAGGACTGGGCTCAATAAGCGCCCTTTCTACCGTGAGTTCCTCATCTCTACAAATATTTAAACAGGAGATGAAAGATATAAGAGAAACAAAAAAAGAATCCTATAAAGATGCCAGAGTTCAGTTTAAAACTGATATCAAAGTAGCAACTACTCAAGATCAGAAAACTTCTGCTGTAAAAATATACTTAAACAGCATACTATCTGCCTTTCAAGCATTTGCATCAGCTAAAACATCAGCATTAACAGTATTTATAAATTCCATTGGCGACCCTGTGACAAATCACGATTCAACAGCTANCGATTAATCGATTTAGTCCGAGGTCTGTTCTCCCAGTTCTTTTAAAAATAAGGTATCAAAAAACAAAACAGGCAACGTAAGGCCTGTTTTGTTTTTTGGCTTTAAACTTCCTAATTTGACTTATTATAGAAAATACGATAAAAATATTTCATAGAAATATAATTTATATAATTGATTCTTTCGCTCGATAGATAAGAATAAATTCTTATCTATCTCACTCATTCATAATTATGAAAACAAATTTAAAAAATTTAGACAACTCTCAAGTTCAAATAGAATTTGAGCTTAGCCAAGAGGAATTCTCAAAATACATTGATAAGGCATTAGCCCATCTAAAAAAACATATTAAAGTTGATGGTTTTAGGCCTGGAAATGTACCAGATGAAATTGCCAAAAAACAAATCAATGACGAAACCCTGCTTATGGAAGCTGGGGATTTAGCCGTTAACGAAAGCTATAAAAAATTCGTTAATGAAAATAATATTGAACCAATAGGGAATACACAGGTTCAGGTTGTAAAAATTGCCAAAGACAACCCATTTCTGTTCAATGTGACAGTTTCTGTTATTCCTGCAGTAAAACTACCAGATTACAAATCAATAGCATCTGCAATAAAGGGTAAAGAAATATCGGTTGATGAAAGAGAAGTTGAAGAAGCTATACATTACCTGCAAAAATCCAGAGCAAAAATTTCCCAAAAGGATAAACCGGCCGAAATGAAAGACTTTGTTTATATTGAGTATCAAAACGAATCAATCAATAACGGAAAAGAAATAAAAGACCAATTCATTTTAGGAGAAGGAGGATTTATGAAAGATTTTGAAGAAAATCTAATAGGAATGAAAGCTGAAGATGAGAAAGAATTTACAGCTAAATTCCCAGAAAACCACCCAGATAAAAAATTATCAGGAAAAGAAGCTAAGTTTAAAGTTAAAATGTTAGCTGTAAATAAAGTTGATCTTCCCGAAGTAAATGATGAATTTGCCAAGAACATGGGAGCTTTTGACAGTTTAGTTTCTTTAAAAGAGGATGTTAAAGAAGGAGTGCTTTTAGAAAAGCAGGGAGAAGAAAAGCAAAGAAAAAGAGGAGAAGTGCTAGGAAAGATTTCAGAAAAAACAGAAATCGATATACCTCTTTTATTGGTTGAAAATGAACAAAAAAGATTAATGGAAAATTTTAAAAACCAAGTAGCTACTAATTTCAAAATGGATTTTGAGGTATATCTAAGCTCTATTAAGAAATCTGAAGAAGAAATCCAAAAATCTTTCAAATTAGAAGCCGAAAAAAGAATAAAAGACTTCCTTGTTTTAAGAGAAATTGGCAGACAAGAGAGAGTTGAAGTCTCTTTGCCAGAAATAGAAGAAGAAATGAATAAAATCATAAAAAATTACTCTAAAGATGAGATTAATAAAATTGACATAAATCAGATTAAAGAGTATACTAAAGACACGATATTCAATGAAAAAGTTTTCAATTTGTTAGACCAATTAAGCAATAAAAATTCTACTGCACGTTAAATATTTTAGCTGCAAATTTATAAAAACTCATCGATTTATTGGTTCTCACTGATAAATCCCTTCGTTTATGTAAACTTTCGCTTTAAAATCTTTAATGTTCGCTACGAATCATTATTACTCAATCGGTCTTAGAAACTTTTCTAATTAGAAACTCGTAGTATATTAATCACCAAGCACAAAAAAGTCGAATATTTTTGTACTCGGTGAAAACTTATAAATAAATTTTCATGCCAATAGTACCAACTATTGTAGAAAAATCACAACGCGGTGAGCGCGTATATGACATATTTTCAAGGCTCTTAGAAGAGCGCATAATTTTTCTTGCAGGTCCAATTACAGATTTAAATGCTAACGTAGTAATTGCTCAGATGCTATACTTAGCTTCCAAAGACCCAAAGAAAGATATCAAGCTCTATATAAACAGCCCAGGAGGTTCAGTTACTGCTGGATTAGCCATTTATGATACAATGCAGTTCCTGAAATGCCCTGTTTCTACCATTTGTGTTGGGCTTACAGCCTCAATGGCTGCAATCATTTTAGCTGCAGGAGAAAAAGGCAAAAGATATGCCCTGCCTAATGCTGAAATTTTATTGCACCAGGTGATGGGAGGAGCCCAAGGACAAGCATCAGAGATTGAAATTACAGCAAAGCAAATTCTAAAGATAAAATCTTCAATAAACCAGATTTTATCAAAGCATACTGGCCAGCCGATAGACAGAGTTGAAAGAGATACTGATAGAGATTTTTACATGACATCAGAAGAAGCTAAAGAATATGGCCTTATTGATGAAGTAATAACTACAGCCAAATAGAAATTGCTATAAAGTGTCGTATATGAGCTCACCACGTTGTGTGGGTGAGTTTTTTTGTAAAAGTCGCAATAATTAAACAATAAAATAAAAACATGGCACAAGGTCAATTTGCACTAATTGCTTGGACTACATTAGCTACAGCAGTAGGAGGAGTTCTAGGATACCTATTGAGACAATCTATAGCTAAAAGTAGAGCCGGCACACTAGAGGCAAAACTACAAAAAAAGGTTCAACAAACTAAAGAAGAAGTTGCTGAACTAATAAAGAACTCAGAAGCGAAAGCATCTGAGATAATAGACAGGGCACAAAAAGATATCGATCAAAGAAGAAGAGAATTTTTAAAAACAGAAGAAGTCCTCTTAGAAAGAGAAAAACTTCTGGGAGAAAAAATATCTAACTTTGATAAAAAAGAATCAGACTTGCAGACCAACACAGAGAAACTAAAAGTTATGCAAGAAGGAGTTGAAAAATTAAGGTCTGAATCAGAAACAAAGCTTGAGAAAGTAGCCAACTTATCAAGAGAAGATGCTAAGAAAGAATTGCTCAGCTTAGTAGAAACAAATTCTCAAAGAGATATTTTGGAAAGAATGAGGAAATTAGAAGAAACAGGCAGGGAGACTCTTCAGAGAAGAGCTTCAGACATAGTGGCAATGGCAATTCAGAAATGCGCCGTTCCTCATACTCAGGAATTAAGCACAACAACAGTTGCTATTCCATCAGAAGATATTAAAGGAAGAATTATCGGAAAAGAAGGAAGAAATATAAAAGCTTTTGAAAAACTTACCGGAGTAGAGCTTATTTTAGATGAAAGCCCTGATTCAGTAGTTATTTCTTGCTTTAATCCCGTTAGAAGACATATTGCTAAATTAGCCTTAGAAAAGCTTATTCAAGACGGCAGAATACAGCCTGCTAAAATAGAAGAAAAAGTTGATGAAGCAACTGTAGAAATATCAAAGATTATAAAAGACGCTGGAGAAAAAGCTCTTTATGATTTAACTATATTAGGAGTGAATGAGAAATTAGTTCAGATTTTAGGAAGATTATACTTTAGAACTAGTTATGGACAAAACGTTTTGCTTCACTCAATAGAAGTTGCATTGATAGCAGAAACAATTGCTGAAGAATTAAAAGCCAACGCACCGGTTGCCAAACGAGCTGCCCTTTTCCATGACATTGGAAAAGCATTAGACCAACAAATACAAGGTTCTCACATTGAAATTGGAATTAAGATTTTAGAAAAATTTGGAGAATCAGAAGCTGTTGTACACGCTATGAGATCTCATCACGGAGATTATCCTCATGACTCTCTTGAAGCTGTTATAGTAACAGTTGCTGACGCAATCTCAGGATCAAGACCAGGAGCTAGAAAAGATACTCTAGAAAACTATTTGCAAAGACTAAAGTCTCTTGAAGATATAGCCAATAGATTTGAAGGTGTAGAAAAAACTTATGCTATTCAAGCAGGAAGAGAAATAAGAGTGTTCGTTAAAGCTGATATGGTTGATGATTTAGGAGCTGCAAAAATGGCTAGACAGATAGCTTCTAATATTGAAGAAGAATTGAAGTATCCAGGAGAAATTAAAGTAACCGTTATTAGAGAGAATAGAGTTGTAGAATTCGCCAGATAGTGAAAATGCGAAAAATATTATGTTCTACTATATTTATGTTTTAAAGAGCATTAAAGAAGATGAGATTTATGTTGGATATATAATAGATTTGAAGAAAGGGTTTGAAGAACATAATCGTGGACATAATATCTCAACTAAAGCCATACAAACCCTGGATTCTTATTCACTATGAAGCATTTTTAAGCGAAAAAGATGCTACCAGAAGAGAAAAATATCTTAAAACCAGTCAAGGAAGTCGATTACTAAAAAGGTTATTAAAAGAATATTTTTATTCACTTAAATAATTCGCATTTCTACTACCTGGTTCGCCAGATAGAAAAAAGCCCCGCTAAGCGGGGCTTTTTTTGTTGGGCGACCGACGAGAATTGCACTCGCGACGACGCTGCCACAGAGCGTTGTGTTGCTGCTACACCACGGCCGCCATATTATGCTAAGTCTAATATTAATCTTCTCGCATACCCCCAATCTATTTTTAATTCTTTACCAATCTGTCTATAACTTAATCCTTTCAATTTCATTATTTTCGCTTCTCTCTTTCTTTTGTTATGAATCTCTATCTTCTTCTCCATAATGTATATCTGATTTTTTAGTATATGCATTGCATTTAAAGTATTTTCTTTCTTCACTATAAGAAATGGCATTGTCTTGCTCAAAAAATAGTATACATCTTTTTTGCTTGCGATATAGTAAACCCAACTATCTTTCCAATGTGCCTGTCTTTTTTTGACATTAATTACAAATCCAACTTTCGTAAAGTGAAGAATTTCCTCAAGAACTTTTTTATTAGTCTGAGGTATGCTAACTCTAAAGCCCCCACCATTAGGGGATATAGAACCTTCACCATCAAAAAATCCTGCGATATAACTCCAATTCATACTTCTATTATATCAAGATCCTGTGGTTAAAACAATCATTTACAACAACTAATCTATCCACGAATTATTACCTTGTGTCCCCGGCAGGAATCGGACCTGCACCTACTCCTTAGAAGGGAGTTGTTTTATCCATTGAACTACGGGGACGTTTTAATTAAAATATTAGCATGAATTTTAGCCTTTGACAAGGAACGATTTTTCTTATAATATAAGGAAGTACAGAATATTAAGTATCGGGCTATAGTGTAACGGCTAGCACGAGTCGTTTGGGACGATTTAGTCTGGGTTCGAATCCCAGTAGCCCGACTGAGAAGAAAGAAATATATCGCCTTCGCAAATCTCAATAAAGCGGGCTTGCCTCGCCGAAGATTCGCTACGGCGAATCACAGGCGGGTATGGTGTAGCAGCAGCACGAAACCCTTCCAAGGTTTGAGCAGGGGTGCAAATCCCCTTACCCGCTCCGCTAATTGACATCATGCTATTTTTTATGGTATGGTGTTTTTAGTTACATTGTCAACAAAACCTCGTGGCAGCTATGCCTGAAATAGCAAGGAATTTATGAACACTGGTCGAAAAACGTTTGCACCATGCGAAGTTGTGATAGCATATCACGAAGCTAGGATTACCTGTGGCTGCAAGGATTGCAAAAAAATTCTCGCGCAAGGATACTATGCAATAGGCCTTGATATCAGAGAACCAAACAGAAATTATCGGTATCTCCTTGGTGTCGATCCACCAGTATTGTGCTGTGGCCACGACAGGAAAGTTCTTTTGCTATTTGAATCAGTAGAAGAAGCTGATAAAAAGCAGAAAGAAATTATTGAGTTCCTCGACAGAGAAAAAAGTACCGAAAAGCTTCGACTCTTTGAATTCGCCAAACCAGGCGAATTAAATTAATAATTCCAAAAATCAACCACCCTTCGGCAAAACACCGAAGGGCTTTTTTATCCTACAAAACAGGTTCTAACGTCATCTACTATCCCGCTCCACGTTTTACCCAAAAACCACCTTTTAAAAGAGGTGGTTTTTGGTTGACTTTTTAATGTCATTATGGAAAACTATATTAAGGAGTTCAGTCCTTAGCACACTAAAGGAGCTTGGCGATGGCTACAACGCTAGAAACCCTCACCGAACAGCAAGAGCAATTCGTATGGAACTATATTTGCTTCAGAATGAATAGCGAAGACAGAAGTCCTGTCGACGTCGTTCGAGAAGATTACCAGGGAAATCGCAGCGAGTATCTGCGAACAATGGCAGAATGGTACCATATTACCTTCTGCCCACTATGCAGAAAAATGGTGATCGCTGAAGACGTTTCATTCCCTTCAAGAATTCTCTGTGACTGTTAAAACAGTCAACAAGCTCTTAACCCAACGCGCTGGCCAGCAGGTCAGTGCGTTTTTTATTATAGCGTTTTGTAAAAAAATCTTCCTTGACTACGCTTTAATAAAATTATATTATCAAATTGTTTTAACCCATCTATCAGAGAGAGGAGACTTTCTGTGTCCGAACAAGTCTTTTTGAGAATCGTAGAGGGTAGGCGAGGTAGGCCTATTGCTTATTTACAAGGTAAGGCCGTTGTTTTCGATGGCCAATCAAAGAGCTTAGTTCCTCTATTAGGAGAATTTGTTCCGATTGTCATTCTCCAGAACCACCACAACGTCTTAATTGNAAGATGGACTGGAAAGTTGCTTTCTACAAGAGCTCAACAATTGCTACAATATCAGGAGGAAGAAGAACGGGATCAGCACATTGAAAAAAAGGAGCAAAAACATCACAGAAAAAAGAAGAGGAGAAAAGAGGTAGTGAATCCCTATAATAAGATACCCATACAAAGAAGCAGGGTACGCTTCATCAGTTGACCAACATACTGGTTGATCTACGGCTAACCAAACCCAACGAGACTTCGTTGGGTTTTTTATTTCATAAAATAGACGAGATTCACTTTGACCGCCTTTTAAAAGAGGCTATTTTTCTGTAAAATAGAGGAATGAAAGTTATAAGCGATGCTAAGATATTAAAAGATAAGATTGGGAAATCAATTTCTAAATACGGAAATTCAGCTCAACATAATCTTGAGCTGTTTTTAAATTATGGAATGAAAGGAGAAGAATGTATTTTTTTAGATGCTGAAAATCAAAAAGGGGTTATGGCTTACAGAAAAGGCGGGGCATGGAAAATATTTACAGACCCGCTTTGCAAAGAGCACGAGAAAATAGATATCATCACTAAAGCAATAGAGCTTATCCTGAAAGAAGAAGAAGCTAAAAAAATAATAATGGAAGATATATCGGAAGAATTAAGGAAAAAGATTGTTGAATTTTCAAAAGACAGAAAGTTTAGGGTATTAAAACCAAGCTATAGCCTTTTTTGGCCAGTAATTGACCTAAAAGATTTTTCTGAGGAAATGCCTGGAAAAAAATGGAAAACATTCAGAAAAGTAAGGAATAATTTCTTTAGAGAGAACGAGGTTGTTTTTAAGGGAGTAAAAGAAGTTGATAAAAAAGAAATAAAAGATTTATTTGAAAGATGGAAGAGAAACAGAAGAGATAATGACAGGGTTCATTTTGTTCAGTATTTAAAGTTTACTGACAATTCTTTTGAGGGATTGGATTTATTTAGAGCAATGGAAGTTAATGGTCAAATAAGGTCTATTTACGGGGGATGGAAAATACCCAATAGTAAAAGCTATTATTCCTTCTTAGGAATACATGACTACACCATAAAAGATTTAGGAGAGGTTTCCTATCTTGATGAATTGGCTGTAGCTAAAAAAATGGGTATTGAGTTATTAGACTTGGGGGGAATAGAAAAAGAACACTTAGGATTTAAAATGAAGTTTCATCCAAGCAAAATGTATCGCACAGATACTTTTTCTATAATGAGCAAATAAAAAAACCGCTTTTCAGCGGTTTTTTAATTAACAATTTATACCTTCTCTTCTAAGACGACCTTAAGCATTACTTCTTGGCTGTCCCTTAAAACTTTAAAACTAGTTTCTTCTCCTATTTTGCATTTTTGCAATATATTAGCTAAAGGATTTTTCAAAGTAATTTTTTGACCATTACACTCTAGTATGATATCAAATTCTTTTATTCCTGCCCTTTGGGCAGCTGAACCTTCAATGACAGGTGACTCTCCCAGTATTTCCCTTACAACCAATGCTCCATCTTCAACTGGCAACTTATTTGCTTGAGCCATTTCTTTTGAAAGTAAAACATATTTTACTCCTAAGAACGGCATTACAATTTTACCAAACTTCTTCACTTCTTCTAGATCCTTCTTTACATAGTTTATAGGAATTGCAAAACCAATGTTTTGAGCACCCATAACCATAGCCGTGTTAATTCCTATTACTCTTCCATCCATATTAACCAATGGGCCACCCGAGTTTCCAGGATTAATAGCAGCATCTGTTTGTATTAATCCTCTTAAATTCTGCATTTGATGATCAATACCACCAAAAGCTGTTATATATCTTGAAAGACCAGATACAATTCCAGCTGACAAAGTATCGTGGAACTCTCCCAAAGGGTTTCCCACGGCCACAACATCTTCTCCAAGTTGTATTTTACTTGAATCAGCCAATTCTATATAAGGCAATCCTTGGCCCTCAATCTTTAAGATAGCGATATCATTAATAGGATTTCTTGATAAAACTTTGGCAGGATATTTATGCTTTGGACTTAAAATTACGGTATAATCGGCTGTCGTATCGGCAACAACATGATTTGAGGTTACTACATAGCCATCTTTTGAAATAATAAAGCCAGAGCCTCCTCCTATTTGGGTTTTTTGCATTTTATTAGGAACTCCATCTTTTGACATCGGCATAATATATTCTTTACCGCCATAAGGAAAACTGTAAAAATCTTCTACCTTTGGCAAATCTCTTGAAACAATTACCGTTATAACTGCCGGACAAACCTTTTTAGCTATTTGAACTATTGGTGATTTTGAAGACATTTTATTATTTTTAATTTTATCTTGTATTTTTATTATATATCAGAAACGATATTTACGTTATCTGATTATACATCAGAAACGATATTTTCAAAATAATCTATTTTTGAATCTTTGAAATTATTACTCATAGTAACCCCTACAACATCGATTTGGTAGGGATGATTTTCTTTCAATCTATTATTTTTAAGCCAAATTTCAGATAGTTGTCTTAACTTTTTTTGCTTTTTATAATTCACTCTATCTTCAGGATAAAAACCACCCTTCAACGAGCTCAGGATGGTTTTTACCTCTACGAAATGAATTATTTTATCGTTTTTGCTAAAAAGTTTAAACTTTTTCTTGGCAATAATGTCTATTTCTCCCCAGATTATCCCCTGCCTGCCGGTAGGCACAGTATAGTTTTTACCCAAGATATTAAACCCCTTTTCAACAAGATACTCACAGGCTAATTTCTCTCCTAAATTCCCTAATTCCCTTGTATCCATTATTTCTTTATAGGAGGATATAACTGCTTGTCTATTTGCCTTTCAAAACAAACTAGTCCTGCTGAATGTTGCCAATTTCCTTGTGAGTCTTTGTAAACTGGCTGAGGCACAGTTCTACCTAGTCCCGTTTCATTACCTTCAAGACTAAACGTAGCGCACAATTCAAATTTTAAATTTTTATCATCAGTCACTTTATATTCGTAAGGCATATTAGTTTCAGGATCATTTGGAATAATATATCCAGAAATTGGATCCTGCAGATCAGATAAACTCTTTGGCATAGCTTCTTTTCTTTGCCAATAACTTACAACTTGCCACTGTACATTTTGCAAATCACTTACTCTCTGCTGATCTAATTGCATTTGCCTGGCTTTGGCAGGGGATCCAACAATAAAGAAAGCTCCAACAACCATAACCAAAACTACAACAGCTGTAATAATTGCGTAAGTTCTTGCCATTTTAGATGGTTCCTGTCTCCTGACATCATCTAAGTAATATCCAAATACAGCAATAGCAACCACTAAAACAGATAAAGCCTTTAATATAAACCTTGTTGTAATTTCTCCGTTTAAGAATGTGTTAACCGTAAAAACTAAATCTCCAAGTATTACTAAAGAAGCAATAAATAGTGTTAAGTAAATAAGCCACTTTCTTACTTTAGAGTCTCTTACCTGAGATTCTTTGCTGTAAATCTTGTTTAAAATCCAAGAAGAAATCAAGAATAAAGGAAATACTATAATCAAAGACGCTAGAGCAAATCTCATCGCCTCATTAAATCCATAATTATAATTTAACACATCTGGGAAAAAGTGATTTATGTACTGCCAGCACAAAGTTATAAAACCTATAGCTGACCAATATAATGCCACCATGGCAAAAAGATGCAAGAATACATCTCTTGGCAAATTTCTTTTTGAAGACATCGATAACTCGTTTTTTGGATCTATATTCATGATTATTATGTGTTAGTTACTATTAAAACATTATAACAGATTACGCTTATTATTACAGTTGACTAAAGATAATTCTTATGATATGTTGCTTTTAGGCTTGAACCAGTGTGGTTTAAGTAAAGTAGCTCATTAAGGGGTTTAACACATGTGTCAGCAAGTGGAGTTAGGTAAATTGTCTTGCGTCTCTGAAGATGCAAGACGAGCTATTTGTGAATTTACATTTAAAGAATCAGGCGGCGCGTTCCAGGACTTTCTTATCAGGGATGGATCAAAGCCTTTGGGCCAACACTTTCACCGACTCAAAGAAGAGATATTCTATTTCCTTGAGGGGAGTGGAATCATCCACACAGCCTTAGTCGATAAAAATGGAAAAATCACAGGCCCAGTGAAAAAATTCGAAGTCAGTAAAGGCAGTGTTATAAGGATAACGCCAAACCAGGCCCATCGGTTCGACTTGGAACCAAATACACGATTCGTAGCTTATTCGTCCAAACCATTCGACCCGAATGATATGGTGGCCTGCCCAATCCCAATCGAAGTTTAAACACATTTCAGAAAAAACCAAAAACAAAGGGAGTCCCTAAAAAGGACTCCCATTTTTTATTAATCTTCATCTTTAATATCCTCATTTTCATCCGCTCCATTAACCTCTTCTTCATCTTCTTCCTTCAAAAATCCTCCTGCCTGCAAAGTCCAGAGTTTTTTGTATAAACTATCTTCTTTAGATAATAATTCGTCGTGACTGCCTTGTTCTACAATTTGGCCATTATCAATTACAATAATTCTATCCATTCTCTGTATAGTTGATAATCGATGAGCTATAGCTATAGTAGTTTTGTCGGTCATTAAAGAGTCTAAAGCATCTTGAATCAACATTTCAGAGTGTGAATCTAAACTTGATGTTGCTTCATCTAAAATCAATATCGGAGCATTTTTTAAGATAGCTCTGGCAATAGCAACCCTTTGACGCTCTCCGCCAGACAATTTAACCCCCCTTTCTCCAACGTAAGTTTTCAATCCTTGAGGTAAATTATTAATAAATTCATCACAATGAGCAAGACTAGCAGCTCTTTTAATTTCCTCTATAGTGGCATTTTTTTTACCATAAGCAATATTTTCTGCCAAAGTCCTGTGAAATAAAATGGGATCCTGGGGAACTAAAGAAATATTTTCTCTTAAACTGCCCTGTGTTACCTTTGAAACATTTTGCTCATCAATTAATATTTTACCTGAAGTAGGAGAATAAAACCTTAAAAGCAATCTGACAAAAGTTGTTTTACCGGCTCCCGACGGCCCTATTAGAGCAACTTTTTCTCCTGGTTTAATAATTAGATTTATGTTTTTTAAAACCTGCCTAGTTTCATTGAAATTAAAAGTTAAATCTTCAAATTCAACTTGCCCATTTCCAACAGAAAGATTCTTAGCCACCGGAACATCTTGTATTTCATGAGGAAGCTTCATAATTTCAACCATTTCTTTAGCATCAGCATAAGACTGATACATAATTCTAATTACTCTAGTAAAACCCCAGAGCTGATCTATAATGCTAATAACATATAATTGCAACAATACAAAAACCCCAACTGTAACTAATCCTTGTTGCCAATAAATAATAGCAAAATAAAAAAGGATAAATTCTATAATCACGCTTAAAATACCCTGACCAGCATCCATAATACTGCTTAAATTCCAGGTTAATTTCATGGTTAAAGCCTGTTTTTCAGTAACATCTCTAAAGCCTTGTGACTCATATTTAAATCTGTTAAATACAGATATTGTGTTTTGATTAGTCAAAGTATCAGCTAAATAACCGGTAGTTTTTGAATCTGTTTCAGCAGCTAAAATATCGTACTTTAACTTCCAAATAGAAAAGAATACATTAAATAGTAAAAAGATAATCGCCCAAATAAAAATTATCACGGCAATCCAAAAATTAATAAAATAAACAACAACCAGAATAGAAATAACTTTAACCGCTAACGGAAGAAGATTCCAAGCTATATCGTCAAACAAATTCTCAAAAGCCCTAGCAAATCGATTAACTCTTTGCACTAGTGACCCAACAAAGTTATTAGTAAAGAATGAGTAAGAGTGATGCATTAAGTAGTCGTAAGCCTGGCGCTTAAGGTTGGCTATAACCATTGACTGAAAAGTATTATTAAATAAAGTAGCAACACGATAAAAAGCCCAAAATCCAAGGTTAAAAATAAATATGTACGCAATAATAACAACTAATTTTCCGACAATTAATCTTTTATCGCCTCCAGCGCTGACAATATCAAAAAACTGCTTATAGAAAATAGGGGTTATAACGCTAGCAATATTAGCCAAANTTATTGAGACAAGCAAAAAAAACATTCGCCACTTTTGTGGCTTTATTCCTCTCCANAAAGCTGTAGCAATGTCATTAAATTTAACTTTCGGATAAACTATATTTGCTTGATTCTTTTCCATAAAACGAAAGTTTTTATCTTTTAATTTTAAGTAACCCAGTATTTTCTTTTGGTCATTTGGTCTTGCTTTTTTTCAACATTTTCTAATTCTTCTTCTGACTTTTCGGCTAATTTTTTTAATTTCTTTTCATCCATTTTACCAAGCTTAGAAATTTCTTCCTCTAAAAATTCTTTACTATTCCTATTAGGATCTTCTAAAACATACCCCAAAAGAATATCTAAAATGTATCCCACTTTAGGCCCTGGTTCTTCTTTTAATGTTTTCATCACATCTCCACCATTAACTGAAAGCATTTTAACTGAAATAGGGTCTGTGGAAACTTTTTCTATAATATACTTTAAGTGTCTTAGTTTATACGGTTCAGCTTTTGGAACACCAGAACCAATTCTGTCAGCTTGCCTAACCTGCAACAACTCTTCTATGGAGTCTGAGCCAACATTTTTAATTAATCTTCTAACAGAGGAATCTGTAACTTCGCCAACATTATAGTAAAACAAATGATATCTAACTAACTTTGTTATTTTTTCAACGTCTTTTTTAGAGATTTTCAGGCGATTCAAAATTTGGAAAGTCATTTTAGCTCCCACCGTCTCGTGATTATAGAAAGTAGAATTAGGACCATCTCCAACTTTAACCCTTGGTTTACCAACATCATGCAATAGAGAAGCCATTCTAACCTGCATGTTAAACTTCTTTTTAGCCGTATATTCTAAAGCTTTTAAGGCATGCTGATAGCAATCATAAATATGATGTTTGTTCTGGCCAACCCCATAATTTTCCTCTAACTCTGGCATAATAAACTTCAGAAGACCTAATTCATGAAGTAAATCAATTCCTTCTGCAGCTCTGTCAGACATTATTATTTTTAAAAGCTCATCTCTAATTCTTTCTTTAGAAATAGCTTCTAGCCAAATACTATTTTTCTTAATAGCTTCTTTAGTTTTTTCTTCTATTTGGAAATTCAGGGTTGTAGCAAACCTGACAGCTCTTAGCATTCTTAAGGCGTCTTCTGAAAACCTTTGCTCTGGATCTCCAACGGTTCTTATAATTTTCTTTTTTAAATCTTTCTGACCATCAAACAAATCTGTAACTTTTTTATCAAAATCCATGGCCATAGCATTTATAGTAAAATCCCTTCTAGCTAAATCGTCTTTAAGATCTTTGGCAAAGCGTATTTCATCTGGATGCCTTTTGTCAGAATATTTAGCTTCTAATCTATAAGTAGTAACTTCTATTTCTTCTAAACCTGCATTTTGACCACCAGTTTTAACTGTTACGGTTAAAAAATTATTTTCATAAAAACTGTCAGGAAAAACTTTCTGAATTTCATCTGGTTTAGCTATAGTTGTTACATCCCAATCCTTAGGATCTGTTGAATTCAAAAGATCCCTCACGCATCCGCCTACTATATAGGACTCAAAGCCTGATTTTTGAAGTTTTTCTATTATACTTTTTACTTCTTTTGGAATTGTCATAATAATTCCTAATCTTTAATTTCTAATTTTGAATAACTGAATCTTGAAACGTGTTTTTGCCATTCGAAATTATAATTTTATTCGAAATTCTAAATTCTGATTTCTAAATTAAGTTATCGTATCCTATAAATTGATTAATTTCAATTAAAGTGGTATTATTTTATTAAGTTCTATTGGGCCCAAGAATAGGCCGAATGCCTCCGTAGCTTAATGGATAAAGTTCTGGTCTTCGGAACCAGCGATGAGGGTTCGAGTCCTTCCGGGGGCACAGCAAAACATGATAAATAAAAAATCTTCAACACTTTTAATAGTCAGCTTACTAACGATACCACTACTAACCTTAGCGCAGTCTGGCACCCCTATTGTTCCATGTGGGAATGGTTATCCAGGAGACTCCGGATTCAGAGCATGCACCATATCAGATTTTTTTACACTTATTAGTAACGTATTTTCATTTATTGTATGGAATGTGTCTACGCCACTAGCTGGATTAATAGTAGTTTTGGGAGGCATATTAATAATGATTTCTGGAGGCCCTGGATCATCGGGTCCAGGAGGCATTCCGACCCCTAATTTATATAATAAAGGAAAATCCATGGTATGGTGGGCAATTATAGCCTGGCTATTAGTTTGGGGGTCTTATTTAATTATCAAATTCGTCCTAGTTACGATAGGATTTATTGGCACATAACCATATTAAATTACTCGCCCCCATAGCTCATTTGGTAGAGCAGATCCCTCTTAAGGATAAGGTGGCAGGTTCGAACCCTGCTGGGGGCACACACGTTAATTTGAAATTTTTAAATAAAATAAGAAAGGTTTTTTAACAAAAAAGGCGGTTAGGGCTTTACAAGTCGGAAAAAATGTAATATTATAGAAAATCAAATAGTTTAACATACAACATGCTTAAAAAAGAGAAAAAATTAGACTTAATTAAAAAACATGGTGTCCACGAGAAGGATACTGGTTCTTCAGATGTTCAAATAGCTCTGTTATCTCAAGAAATAAATAACTTGGCTAACCACTTAAAAGAACATCCAAAAGATGTTCACTCTAAGAGAGGTCTTATTCAAATGGTTGTCAAAAGAAAAAAGCTATTAGCTTATCTTAAAAAAGACGACGAAAAAAGATATAATAAGATCGTTAAAGAAATAGGACTCAAAAAATAGTAAGTAGTGATTAGTGGGTAGTTTGTAGACCTTATAAGGGTACAATTTTCTACTCACTATAAACTACCAACTACAAACTAAAGAAGATGGCAGTAAAACCAAAAGAACAAAGAGTAGAAGTATTAATTGACGTTCAGAACCTATATTATTCTGCCAGAAATCTTTATAGGGCTAGAGTTAATTTTCAAGAAGTTTTAAAGCAATCAGTAGCTGGAAGAAAGTTCATCAGAGCTTTTGGCTATGTTGTTAGAACAAAAACTGGCGAAGAAAAGCCATTTTTTGAGGCTTTAACTAAGTTGGGGATTGAAACAAGGGTTAAAGACCTTCAGGAATTCTACGGAGGAGCTAAAAAAGCAGATTGGGATGTAGGAATAGTAATAGATGCCATAAGAACTGCTCCAACGCTAGATGTTATTGTTTTGTGTTCTGGAGACGGAGACTTCATACCATTAGTTGAGTATTTAAAAAATCAAGGGAAAAGAGTTGAAGTGGCAGCTTTTGGGAAAACAACATCTTCTAAATTGAAGGAGATAGCAGATGAATTTATAGATTTAGATAAAGATCAGAAATTTTTATTGGCTAGCGAAAGAGTTAAAAGTTAAAGTAAAAAATATAAACTGTAAGTAGTTTATATAATTGGCCAGCTCGGTCGGAATTGTAAATAATTCGCTCGGCAGAAAAATAAAACAGTAGTTTCGTTTTTCGTCTCGCTCATTACTTCTCACTCCTCCCTCGCTTCCAATTATAATTAATAGCGACACTAATATGCGAATGACACCCTAATTTACTAATATTATTAATATAGTATTCGTAAATTAGTGTGCGATTAGTAATTGGTGTCGCTTACTTATAAATGAATAAAGAAACATTTGAATTAGAAATAGGAGGGAAAAATCTAAAAATTAAAATTACAGACTGGGCCGAACAAGCAGGCGGATCTTGTCTTGTCAGCTATGGCGAAACAGAAGTTTTAGCCACAGCCACCATGTCTAATAAAGAAGCTCACCAAGACTTCTTTCCATTAACCGTTGAATACGAGGAAAAGTTTTATGCTGCTGGAAAAATTTATGGATCAAGATTCTTAAAGAGAGAAAGTCGCCCTACAGATGATGCTATTTTAACATCAAGAATGATTGATAGAGCTATTAGACCTCTTTTCCCAAAAGACTTTAAAAAAGAAGTTCAGGTCATTGTTACCTGCCTTTCATGGGACGGAGAAAACGATCCAGATATTATTGCCATGGTTGCAGCTTCATTCGCCTTGCTAGTTTCTAATATTCCATGGAATGGACCCTTGGGAGCCATTAGAGTAGGAAGAACAAATGGTGAATTTATTTTAAATCCAACTTATCAGCAAAAAGCAGAAGGGAATATGGACTTAACTTTGTCTGCTCTAGAAAGAAACAGGGAAGTTTTGATAAACATGATTGAAATGGGATCTAAAGAAGTTTCAGAAGAAGATACCATGAAAGCCACAGAATTTGCCGAAGAATCACTTAGAAATGTTATCAACTTCCAAATAACATCTGCAGAAAAAATAAAGAAAGAAAAAACTGAATTTAACCCAGCTGTTGAATTGGATATCTATAAAGATATTAAAGAATTTTTAGGAGATAAATTAGACGACGCTATAACTAACGCTCCAGCTGGAGAAAAGAATTTGGGAGCCGCTGAACTAATTAAAGAAGAATTAACTCACTACATCATGGAAAAGTATCCAGATGAAGATAAAGAAAAGCAGGTTTTACCTTTCTTTGAAAAAGAAGTTGAAAGAATTATTATAAAAAACATCATAGAAAACGACCAAAGACCTGATGGCAGAAAGAGTGACGAAATAAGGCCACTTATGACAGAAATCGGAGTCTTATCAAGAACTCACGGCTCTGGAGTATTTCACAGAGGTTTAACTAAAGTTTTATCCATCTTAACCCTAGGAGGACCTGGTGACCAACAAATTTTAGAAGGCATGGAAACTGTAGGAAAGAAAAGATTCATGCACCATTACAATTTCCCACCTTTTTCAACCGGAGAAACAGCCCCAATGAGAGGGCCAAAAAGAAGAGAGATAGGACATGGACATTTGGCCGAAAAAGCCTTATTACCTTTAATTCCTAGTGTAGAAGAATTCCCTTACACTATCAGAATAGTTTCTGAAGCATTATCAAGCAATGGATCAACATCTATGGCTTCTGTTTGCGCTTCAACTTTAGCTTTAATGGATGCAGGAGTTCCAATTAAAGAACCTATTGCTGGAATTTCTATTGGATTAGCTAAAGACGAGGAATCTGGAAAATATAAATTACTAACCGACATTCAGGGACCCGAAGATCATTTTGGAGACATGGACTTTAAGGTTGCAGGAACTAAAAATGGAATTACTGCTATTCAAATGGATATTAAAATAGATGGTATAAACAAAGATATAATGAAAGAAGCCCTAGAAAGAGCTAAGGATGCAAGATTTAAAATACTTGATATAATAAAAGAAAGAATTTCAGAGCCAAGAAAAGAACTGTCTCCTTTTGCTCCTAAGATATTCTCTATGAAAATTAATCCATCTAAGATAGGAGAAGTTGTCGGACCTAAAGGAAGCGTTATTAATAAAATCATAGAAAAGTTTACAGTGACAATTGATATTGATGATTCTGGATTAGTAGTAATCACAGGACAAGACCAAAAAATGGTTGAAGGGGCTGCTGAACACATAAAAGGAATTGTCAAAGAAGTTATAGTAGGAGAAACTTACCAAGGAACTATTAGAAAGATAATGGACTTTGGAGCTTTCGTAGATATTCTACCTGGGCAATCCGGACTAGTTCATATCTCTGAATTTGTTCCACAACAAATAAAGAAGGTTCAGGATGTAGTAAAAGAGGGCGATGTAATTCCAGTAAAAGTAATTTCCATCGATGAGCTTGGTAGAATAAATTTATCAGCTAAAATGGCTGGATTTAAGCCACAAGCGAAATAAAGCGACTCCAATCTACAAATAACACTCGAATAATACAAATAAATATTCGTAAATTAGTGTGCGATTCGCCTGCCTACCGGCAGGCAGGTAATTAGTGTCGCTATAAAATCATGACAAATAATACATCGATACCGAGAGACAAGATAAAAACTATGCAAAAAGATATTAAGAATGCAAAGATTAAAAAAATTGAAATAAAACCTGTAGCAAAAATGCCAGAACAAATACAGCTAATAAAACAAACTATTCCTACTATATCAGAACAGAAAAAAGATTTTACTACTCCTGTAACCCCAAAAATGTCTGATATAAAACCTATTCAGAAGACAGAAACAATTCAAATGCAAGAGCCGACTCAATCTCAACCAGAAAGACCAACGCCTCCTGAAATTAGACCCATAGTAACAGGAAGAACTGAACAAAAACCAGAAGAAATAAATAATATTAAAACAAAAGACGAATATAGAGAACCAATAGAATAATATATAAATGCAGAATTATTTATATAATTAATCGTTCGGTCGGCATTCAAAACTGTTCGCATAAAAATTAAAACTCATTTTAATTTTTATGCTTACAATTTCGTTTGCCTTCCTCACTCATAATTATGGAAAAAAATTTACTTGAACAACTTAAAGAAAAATTAGAAAACGAGAAATTATCTATCGAAAAAGAATTAGGTAGTTTTGCAACTGCAGACACCGATCAAAAGGACAACTGGAATACTAGGTATCCAAATAGAGAAATGGGGAATATGGAAGAAGAGGCCGATGAAATGCAAGAATACGACAATATGCTTTCAGTAGAACATAATTTAGAACTAAGATTAAAAGACATTAATCTAGCTATTGAAAAAATAGGCAACGGAAGTTATGGAAAATGCGAAAAATGCGGTTCTGAAATAGAAGAAGAAAGATTAAAGGCCAACCCAGAAGCCAGACTTTGCATGAAGTGCAATAAATAAACTAAAACTATAGAATAATTGAAATTTTCGCAAAAAACCCATTATGGGTTTTTTGCTTGCCAAATAGCTTGACATATACAGTAAACATTATAGAATTAAAATAGTAAAGCTAAGACATTGTGTTTTTAGCTTATTGTCAATCAAACCTCCAGAAGGGGACCCCATGTCAGCCGCATCACCCAGAGCCAATCATCAGATCGTAGGAAGAAGACAAGTTGCGCATACTGCCCAAAAGGTGGCACAGACTACTGTCGCAAAGGCAGTTGAAAAGACCAACTGGTCACCATTGAAGATTGCACTAATCTCGTCTAGCGTCGCATTCTCTATTGCAATAGCAATATCTCTTGTCATATTCTTATTGCTCTCTCTGGGCAAAAAAGAGTCGACTATCGACATTGCATCGGCCCCGACTATTACAACCGCGGTTCAACCTTTTGAATCGGTTGAACCGGTTCAAAATCCGGCCGCCCAGCCAGCACAAGCCCCTCTTCCTCCTATTCACTCCACCTCTCAACTTGCTGTGACAACAGGCCAAGAATCAGAGAAGAAAGAAGAGATGACTACGAAAGTAGTTATCATAGATAATTCTGCCCTTGAAGTCGCAAAATTCAAGGCACAAAGGGAAGATGAACTGGCCGAAAAGACACGTCTGGCCGAAGAAGCCGAGGTTAAACGCAAATCCGACGAAAAGGAAGCTAGGCGATTAGCTGAGCTGAAAGCTCGGCTTGAGAATCTGCGCAGAGGAGCAGAGACAGAAAAAGTCGAGCTACCTCCTAAAATCGCGCGAGCTGAAGGCGTGGTTAATCTATTGAGAGAAAGAAACGAAAAGGCTAAACGCCAAAGAGTTTCATCTCAAAGAAGGAAGCTGAATGAGGTAGAACTTCAAAAAGCTGAGGATAATCTTCAATCCCTAAAAAACGCACTCGTAACTGCAGAAAAGCAATCTGAGGACGCAAAAAAGGGATTAGGTCAGATCGAAGCCCAAAGAACTAACACAAACAACGAACAATAACCATTTTAAAGGAGAAAAAATAAAGGCCCCGGAATTCGTTCCGGGCTTTTTCTTTTTGCAAAACCGTGCTATATAATTAGAATGTATAATTAATGACTGCTGTGTAGTTTTTTCGATTATGAAAAAAGTATTATCAGCGGCCATTATTGGCTTAGATGCTAAATTAGTCCAAGTAGAAATAGATGTTTCTCATGGATTAAGATCTTTTATTATTGTGGGGCTTCCAGACAAAGCAGTTGAAGAGTCAAAAGAAAGAATAGAGTCCGCCATAAAAAACTCTAAATTATTATCTCCTCATAACAGAACCTTTAGGACTCTGGTTAATTTAGCTCCAGCTGATTTAAAGAAAGAAGGTTCTTTATACGACCTGCCAATTGCATTGGCTTTTTTATTGGCTTCAAGCCAAACTAATTTCAACACAGAAGACAAAATGTTTTTAGGAGAGCTTTCTTTAGATGGAAAGTTAAGAAAAGTAAAAGGGGCTTTATCTTTTGCCATATTGGCAAAAGAACTAGGCATTAAAGAAATAATATTGCCAAAACAAAACGCCAGGGAGGCCTCGTTAATAAAAGATCTAAAAGTTATTGGGGTAGAATCTTTATCAGAAGCTTTAGCTTATTTAGAAAATAAAAAAGTAATTGAACCAGTTTTGTCTGACGAATTACAAACTAATAACTACTCACTACCAACCGAAATAGATATTGGCTGGGTAAAGGGCCAGGAATATGCCAAAAGAGCTTTAGAAATTTCGGCTGCCGGAGGACATAATCTGTTTTTCTTTGGTCCACCAGGGGGAGGAAAAAGTTTACTAGCAAAATCACTTCCTTCGATACTGCCCCAGTTAACAGAAGAAGAATCTCTTGAGGTCACAAAAATATATAGCGTGGCAGGCTTACTAAAAGATAATGAAAATTTGATATCTGAAAGGCCTTTCAGATCTCCCCATCACACTCTTTCTGAAATTGCTTTAATTGGAGGAGGAAACCCAATAAGGCCAGGCGAAATGACATTAGCCCATAGAGGAGTTTTATTTTTAGATGAGTTTCCTGAATTTCACAGAGATGCTTTAGAGTCTTTAAGGCAACCAATTGAAGATGGAAAAATAACTGTAGCTAGAGCAAAAAATACATTTACTTTTCCTAGTAAATTTACCTTGGTAGCAGCTTCAAATCCGTGCCCTTGCGGATTTTTTCGAAATCCGGATAAGCAATGTTCTTGCACTAACTCTCAAATATCAATGTATAAAAGAAAGTTATCTGGCCCACTTATGGACAGAATAGATATTTTTATAGAAGTTCCAGCCGTAAAATATGAAAAGTTAACATCTGATTCTTCAGAAAAACAAAGTGATAGTTTTAGACAAAGAATTAAAGAAGCTAGATATATTCAAAAAGAACGGTTTAAAGAAAGCTCGAGTCGTTTTATATTACTTAATTCAGAAATGCAATTACCTGAAATAAAAAAATATTGTGAACACGGACCAGAATCCAAAGACCTTTTAAAAAAATATGTTGATTCTGGAAAATTATCAGCTAGGGGATATCATCGAGTTTTAAAAGTTGCCAGGACTATAGCCGATTTAGCTACATCAGAAGTGATTCAAAAAGAACATATCGCCGAAGCATTAATGTACCGACTTAGAGACTAGACGCGACTAGTTTTTAGTTTGTAATGAGTAGTGAGTAGAATTATCAACTATGAAAATAGAATCTTATAAAAATTTAATTGTTTGGCAAAAATCTATGGATTTAGTTATTTTAATTTACGAAATGACTAAAAAATTTCCTAGAGAAGAAATATATGGAATAAGCGGACAGATGAAAAGAGCAGTAATATCTATACCATCCAATATTGCAGAGGGAAGTCGTAGAAGTTCAAGAAAAGATTTTCGTAATTTCCTAATAAATGCTTATGGTTCTGGAGCAGAATTAGAAACACAAATTCAAATAACTAAAAGATTAAGATTTGAAATACAAGAAAACTATTTAAAAATTGAGGAATTACTATCAGAAATTATGAGAATGTTAAATAAACTAATAAATAATCTTAAATCTTAATTTATTACATTAAAACAGCTCTGCTTAGCAGGGCTGTTTTAAGTCTACAAACTATTCACTAATAACTATTCACTTATACTTAAGGGTAGTTCCTGCGGAATATCTTGCTAGAGGGTTTTTGGCTCCTATTACTTCGAAGTGAACATGACATCCAGTAGATAAGCCCGTGCTACCCATTAAACCAATTCTATCTCCAACTGTAATATTGTCTCCTGGTTTTACAAATATAGTCTGCAAGTGTCCATAATATGTTACTATTCCGCCAGAGTGCATAATAGTTATTTGATTTCCTCCTCCATAATTCCAGCCATATTTAGCTCTCTGAACTGTTCCTGAAGCTGTAGCGTGAATAGGAGTTCCACACTGATTAGCCAAATCAACCGCATTATAATAATGAAGTCCTTGGGTAATTATTCCTTCTGCGGGATATATAAAGAAGCTATCTGGAACAGGATTTTGAACAACCGACGGAGCTGACTTTTTTGGCATTATACCACCAGGAATAACTAAGGTGTCTCCAACAAACAAGTCTACTTCACTGGTTAAGTTATTAAATTCAACTATGTCTTCTACTTTTGCTTTATGTGTGCTAGCAATCTGACTCAAAGTATCGCCAGGTTTAACCAAATACAATACTCCTGAAATAGGAAGTATAACAAGGTTTTGCCCTGTTTTAAGACTTGATCCAAAAGCCAAGTTATTTGACCATAATAAAGTATCAGAAGAAATATTAAATTCTTCTGCAATAGAGCTGATTGTGTCTCCTGATTGAATTGTGTAATTAATAACATCTTTACTGCTCTGAGGGGACTCTGAACCAAAAATATCTCCCAGTGTTTGAGTTGTTAAAACTCTTGGAGTAGAGACTCCATAAATAAAATTATCTTCTATTTTAAGGTCTGGGGTCTCAAGAGCCAAAGAATTATTTTGGCTAAAAAATAAATCTTCTGAGCCAGATGTAGCGCTATTTATAAAAGAACTTCTAATATTTCCCGAACCAGAATAATTCTGCTCTGCAAAACTTCCAGAGCTAAAAAACAAAACTCCCAGTAAAACTAAAGAGGTTAAAGTAAAGTAAAAATTAGAATTAAGGCTTCTTTTAAGACCTTCTTTTCTACTGAAAATAACTGAAGCTTTAGATTTTAAAGTAAAATAAAAAGGGTGATTTTTGAAGAACCCCCACAAGTTGCCTTTTTTGATTTTTTTACCGAAAAAATTACTCAAAAGCTTGTTACTTTTACTCTAATTTAATTACCTTAAAAATACCACTTTTTGAGCATCGAGGTCAAGGATTTATCCCCAATTTTGCAAGAACCAAATTTAGCATAAAAAAACAACTATTTTGTGATACAATAAGTAATGGAACTAGACTTAACATCGCACAAAAATATTAAAGAGATAATGACAAAACATGGCTATAGACCTAATAAAATATTAGGTCAGAATTTTTTAATAAACAAACCAACTCTTGATAAAATAATTAAATCAGCTGATTTAACAAAAGACGACATAGTTTTAGAAGTTGGTCCAGGGCTAGGAACTCTCACTAGAGAATTAGCTACTAATTCAAAAAGGGTAATTACTATAGAAAAAGATAAAAGAATAACTGAAATTTTAAGAGAAAACCTGAAAGAATATAATAATATAGAGACCCTCGAGGGTGATATTTTAAAATTCAATGATTACTCACTACTCACTAAAAACTACAAACTAATCGCCAATATACCCTATTATTTAACCTCGCCTTTAATAAGAAAGTTTTTGGAATCAGAAAACAAACCAGAAGAAATTATTTTAATGATTCAAAAAGAGGTTGCTCAAAGAATTTGTTCAAAACCTGGCGACATGAGTTTGCTTTCAGTTTCTGTTCAATTTTATGCAGAGGCTAAAATAATATCTTACGTTTCAAAAAATTGTTTTTGGCCGGCCCCCAAAATAGATTCTGCTATAATAAAAATAATTCCTAAAAAAGAGAGGCTACTAGTTGATAGTGATTTGTTTTTTACGATAGTTAAAGCTGGTTTTTCTCATCCAAGAAAACAGCTTGTGAATAACCTATCTGTTTTGAAATCTTTAAATGGTGTAAAATTAACAAAATATACAATAAGTGAATGGCTTTCAAGGAATAGTATAAACCAAAATCAAAGAGCTGAAACCTTAAGCATTGAAAATTGGATTAATTTGGCTTTAAGTTTCAAAGAAATTAGTTAATCATAATTATGAAAATATCATTTTCATATATTTTAAAAAATAAGAGACTAGTGTTCTCTGCTCTTTTGTTTTTCGTAATTATAGGAATTTCTTTACCGACCTTCACTCAAGCAGCGTGGTGGAGCTATATTGTCCCAAGCTCCTCTATTTACCAGATAACAAAGGGTTTGACTGACACCATAAAGGGAGCGGGATATATTATCGCTAACTTCATTCTTAGTTTCTATTTGGGAACTTTTTTAACTGCTGCATTTATCTTTTCCTTCCTTTCTGGAACTTTGTTAATATGGGTAATATCTGTTTCAACAAATTATATAAACTATACAAGCCTAGACCCGGTAATTAACCCGGTTATTTCTGCTGGCTGGCCCATAGTAAGAGATTTTGCCAACATGTTTGTTGTTGTTATGCTTATTGTGATAGCAATGGCTACCATTTTAAGAATAAAAAACTATGAAGCAGGAAAACTATTACCTAGACTTATTGTAGCAGCTATTTTAATTAACTTCTCTCTAGTAATATGTGGCGTATTTATTGACCTATCAAATGTAATAATGCGTGAATTTCTTATTGGCAGTCAAGTTAATGCGGCAGGTAATTGGATCTCTACAGCAGAAATAGGTGCTTTTTTACAAACCCTTAATAGCGCTGCTACAGATGCGCCGACTATTTTTGCAGCAAAAGTAATGGGGAATATATTCTTTTATATTATGAAGGGCATTATAAGCTTTTTGTTTGTTTTCCTATTTTTATTTAGAATTATGGCCCTTTGGATTTTAGTTCTTCTGTCTCCATTGGCCTTCGCCTCGGCTATTGCTCCTGGCACAAAAGGAATGATTTTTGACAAGTGGTTACATAACTTCATACAGTGGTGCTTTATCGGCGTATTTGGCTCGCTCTTTCTTTACCTTGGAAATAAGGTTAACGTAACCATGACAAGCCAAGCTTTTCCAGAATTACTAGTTCCGGCAGGAAACGGCTCTCTTCAGGTAGCTTTAGTGCAAAGCGTAACAAGATTAGCAACATTTTTTGTTCCGGGTGCATTTTTAGTAATAGGACTAATGTTCTCTTTAAGTTTATCTGCCATGGGCGCCGGTTTTGTAACTTCAAACTTTAAAAAGTATGGCTCAGGTGCACTGGGTGCAGCTAAATCGGCAGCAAAAGAATACTCATCAAGAACAGGAATGCTAGGTGCTGCGAGAGGAGTTGCTGACTCTGTAACCAACAATCCTAGAGTTAATCAGCTTAGGGACGCTATTTGGGGAAGAGGAACTACTGAAACAAGAACAAAAGCTGTAGCAGACAGGCGACTAAATCCAGAGAGAGAAAGATTGAAGAGTATAGAAGGTATTGGTACTCTTAGAGCAGAGATGGCTAGCGCAGACAGATACAAGAGCGCCGCAGCCGTTGAAAAACTTGCCAAGAAAAATGCCCTTCGTCCTGCAGATGAGACATTTGTGAGAAATGCAATTAACACTGGTGCTTCAGCTGGTGAAATTACTAAGAATTATGCTGATTGGGCTCACCTAGATACAGAAAAGATGACTGAGTTTAGAGCTAAGAATGCACAAGGGCCTAGTGAAAACCATACAGCCTACGAAGACAGAATAGCAACTATGGCTCGCAAAGAAGCTTACGCCAGAATGCCCGAAGATAAAGAATTAATGAGGCTTCCTGACGAAGAAAAATTTGATCGTATAATTGAATCAGCTGGTGGTCTTAATACAACAACTGGCAAGTTGTCGAGAAATATCGACTCTCGCAATTCACAACTCTTAGACGGCCTAGCAGAGGATGGAAAACTTGATAAATTTGCTAAATTTATTGAAAAGAAAGGTGAGACAATGGGACTATCATCGGTGGATGGAACGAATGAAGTAGCTAGCCAGATGAATCACGTCTCAGAAAATTTTGGATCTAATATATTCAGCTCAGCAAAAAAGAAAGGTCTTGGTTGGGCAGCAAGGAACCAAAAAGCTATTAGAGAAAGGGCTGAAAGTAATGCTGCTACAGCTAAAAGGCCCGTAATACGTGCCACAGACTTCCCTCAAGCCATTAGAGAACTAGAAAATGAAGAGTATGCTTCAGCTAGCGCCAATAGAATAGCTCAACACCTAGATGATAGTATTTTTGATAGTTATGATTTTATCAGCAACCAAGGAACAAGCGCCGAAAAACTTAGTGAAGTTAATAAAAGTGAACACATGTCAGAGAATAAGAGAAACAAAGCTAAAAAACACATTCCTAAACTTACTAGAGGTGCTATAGCTGCTTACGCTAAAGGAGATGATGCCCGTGGAGACGAACTAACCAACAGAGTAGCCGAGCTTCGCACTTGGTAACAATTAACCTAAATTTTATGGAACAAAAAAGTGAAAAATTCATTTTTAACCTACCAAATAACACAACTGTTTTTAGCGTCATTAGAGATATTTTAAAAAATAATGGTGTGCCAGAGGAGAGACAAGAATACATTGAAAAAGTTGACAACAACGAGAAAACCAAATTTGACACCGTATTCAATAGTGCGATTGCTTTATCTAAAAAAGAGTCTTCTGAAGAAAACATTAGGACTACTTTAGAAAAAGATCTTGGAGTATCAGTAGAGGCTACTCAAAGAATTATAAACGACATAAAACAAAAATTAATACCTTATGGAAAAATAATCCAGCTTACAAATTCTCCAATGGAAGACCTCTCTGCTCAAGATATTATTTTAGAAAAAATAAGAAGCCGTGAAGATAGCCCAAAAGACTACTTATTTGGCATAAAAAAAATAGCTGTTACTAATGTTGAAGAGAATGCAAAGCTTTCTCAAAAAGATAAAATATATACAGATGAAATTAAAAAATCTATTCAAGAAGGATTGACAAAAGAAACCATAAAGAGAGTTGAGGAAAATCACCCAAGCAAAACTTCAAAAGAGGACACTGTTAATAAAAATAGTTTTTCCGAAGAAAAAAAGGAAGCTGACGTATACAGAGAACCAATAGAATAACAAACAACAAATTAAATAAATAATAAAAAGGGCTGGGTCCAAAATGGTCCCAGCCCTTTACCTTTGATAAAGATTAGATGAAATCATTCATCGTCTTCATCATCAGTCGTTGCGTATTTTTTCCCCTTTCTTTTGGTTTTCCTTTTCTTACCACTACCAGCGGCTCCACCACCTTCTTTGCCAGCAGAAAAAGCCGCGGCAGTTGATCCAATTAATGCGGTCAACTGCTTAAGAATACTACTGCCCCCCTCACCAGAACCAGTACCGCTACCCCCAGGAACATCAAGCTTGATCCTCCTTTCTATGACCTGGTAGTCGTTATCAGGAAGATGAATTTTCCTGATTTCATGCACCTCTTTTTCTTTGGCAGCATAAGCGCCGCTCTTGTGAAGAGCCAATACAATAGCCCTACGATCAGCGCCTGGACCAGCATTTTGAACCTGCTGATCAACCCATTGCTCCATGGCCATATTAATAGGCTCATAGAGAAATTTAGCATCACGCTCCGCTTCACTGTGAGCAGCTTCTGCTTCCAGCTTGGCTGTCTCAACATGTTCTAGTTGCTTTCCAAGCTCCCCAGATAAATGAACGAACGTTATCTTAAGGTAAGCTTGTCCAGTTCCGGGCTTTGAGTCGTTGACATCCTTCCCAAAAAATCCAGCACGACGGAGCATACTATCTGGATTCGTTAAGCGTGTGTTGATTACTGTGTTCAAATCATCGTTGGCCTTTCCACCAGCCACTTGTTTATATTTTTTTTGTCCAAAAACATAAAGAACGTCAGTTGCAACAGTGTCCCTAATCCATTGCTTCCTAGCTTTTGGATCGTTCACTGGTACACCGGCCTCGATTAGAGTAATCAATGCGTCTACATCTTCTGTTGCAAACTGGTAGGCAAACGTCATTTCAATATTCATCTTTTGGTTGTCTTCCGATCTAACCAGAAGCATTTCGCCCGACATTTCCCATCCTGGCACCTTTGGATCAGGATCCTTAGCAAATACGTCAAGGATTAAATCTTTTGGGAACCTTAGTAGGCTAATCCCGGGAAACCAAGGAACAAAATGCAAACCAGATTTCCCTAAGAAACGAATTCCGTTCCCAGAAGTCAAACGCCTCCTTCTAATATTGCCGAAGAAGTAAAGCAGAGCAACTTCGTCAGCTTTAACGATATTCAGCCAAGATATAACAACCCAGGCTGAAATCACCCACACAAGCCCAATTGGAACCGAGATCAAAGCCGCATAACCAAATCCTAAGTATCCTTGAAGAATCAAAATGCCAACTGGCATCAAGAAAAATCCAGCGATAACCCAGGAAAGTTTAATGACTGCGTCTTTATCAGACCCCTGTTTCTCATAAAGCCATTTGACCATAGACCAGAAGACCCAGACCAGTGTGATTATAATCACACCCGGAACGAACCAGTTCAAGAATTGGCCCAATGCCTGAATAGCAAAATCAAGCTGTTTCACAGTAAACTCCTTCCAAAAGGTAACCCACTTTTACAACTGCAAACAAAGCAGGGTAGGTAGGGTTATTGACAATGTTCAAACAAAACCTGAACATCAGGTTTCTTTCATATAATTTTATCATATTACGTTCTATTTGTCAATACTACGTTTTGTGTGACGCGACACACTTTTTGACATGTTTTTTATGTGATATAATTGAGTTAGATGTTGGGTCTTAGTAATTAGAAAACATTTTCTCTTGAGAGCATCTAACAACTAATAACTAACCCTTAACAACTAACATAAAATGGCACAATATCCGTTACCTCAATTCATAGAAGAGGAAGGTAAAATAACTTTTTTTCTAACTTTCAGACAGTTTTTTCTATTAGTAGGAGGTGGTTTTATTTGTTTTGCATTGTACTACACAATCCCTTTTTATTTATTTGTAGCTATATCGGTAGTAGTTATGATTATTGNAGTAGGAGTAGCTTTTATAAAAATCGATGATGAGCAAATCACAAAAGTCATAATGCACTTTATTAACTTTTATACATCAGACAAAGATTATACTTGGGGGGGAGATAGTATGATATCACCTCAAAAGGAAATCATTAACAATGGTAGCCTATCAGAGAAGAATGGACCTAAAAAAACTACCGAGAATAATCCTGGACTAGAAGAATATACATATTCAAAATCAAACCAAACTACCCAAATGAAAAGCACTCAAATGAGTCAATTAAAATCGTCTAGAAAAGCAGTTGAGTTTAAAGGAAAATAATATACCATGCCAACAGCACAAGATTTTTTAGAAATAAAAGATATTAGAGAGGGAGTTTTAGTTTTAAAAAATAACCAAATTAGGGGAATACTAATGGTTTCCTCTGTAAATTTTGCCTTAAAATCAGAGGAGGCTCAAAACTCTATTATTTATGCTTTTCAAAACTTCCTTAATTCACTAGACTTTTTTTGCCAAATTATTATTCAATCAAGAAATTTAAACATCACTCCTTATTTAGATATTGTTAAGGTTTTAGAAGAAAAACAAACTAATGAATTATTAAAAACGCAAACTTCATCTTATATGGAGTTTATAAAGGAACTGGTAAAGGGTGAGCACATAGTAACAAAGAGTTTTTATGTTGTTGTGCCATATACTCTTGAGGAAATATTAGGAGTAGGGGCTATTACAAAACAATACAACCCCTTTGGCTTTCTTAGCAAAGACAAAGACAACCGCAAAGGAATAAGCGATGAAGATTTTCATAAGGTAAAAAGTCAACTTTGGCAAAGAATGGAGTTTTTGGCCAGTGGTTTAAGAAGATGTGGACTAAATGCATCACCGCTAATAAGTTCTGAATTAATTGAATTATTTTGGTCAACATACCACCCCACAGAAGCGGAGTCTGGATATTACCCAGAAATTCTGCCAGAACTACTAAAGTAAAAGGGGAATAAATATTACATTTTTTATATGGCTATTAATTTTTTTAGTAAAAAAGAGAAAAAGGAATCTACCGAAACAGTGAAAGAGATGAGCATCGATATAAAAGACATCGTCGCTCCATCTTATATTGGCGTAAGTCAAAACAACGTGAAATTGGGAGACAAAATAACTAAATCTTATTTTATTTTTTCTTACCCGAGATATTTAAATACCGGTTGGATTTCTCCTATTATAAACTTAAACGTACCTATGGATATATCTTTTTTTATATATCCTATAGACAACAAGCTGATCTTAAAAAAGTTGGTGTCTAAGGTAACCATGGTTTCGTCTGAACTATTAGAAAGAGAGGAGAAGGGTCTTATTTCAGACCCTGCTTTAGAAACTGGGTACCGAGACATAGAAAATTTAAGAAATAGAGTAATAACTGCTCAAGAGAAGGTGTTTAAGTTTGGACTTTACATTACTATCTACGAAGATACTGAAGAAAGAATAAAAGAAATAGAGGTAACCTTAAGATCTATTTTTGAATCGCGTTTAATATACATAAAGCCCGCCTCCTTTAGACAGAAAGAGGGATTTATTTCAACTAGTCCCTATGGACTAGATCAACTTTCTGTACAAATACCAATCAACACGGATCCATTATCAACATGCTTTCCATTTATTTCTTTTGACTTAAGCTCTGACGAAGGTATACTTTATGGAATTAACGGACATAACAGCTCTCTTGTTTTATTTGATAGATTTACTCTAGAGAATTCTAATTCTGTTGTTTTTGCTAAATCGGGATCTGGTAAGTCATACGCTATAAAATTAGAAATTTTAAGGTATTTAATGTGGGGAATCGATGTTATTGTAATTGACCCGGAAAATGAATACGAATTTCTATCTAACGCTGTAGGTGGCGCATTTTATAAGGTATCGCTAAACTCAGAAAACCACGTGAATCCTTTTGACTTGCCCATACCTGGTCCAGACGATGACCCAGAAGATATTTTAAGATCAAATGTAATCAACTTAGTTGGTTTATTTAGAATAATGCTTGGCGGATTAACCACTGAAGAAGATAGTATTTTAGATCAAGCGCTAACAGAAACTTATGCTATAAGAGATATTACTGCTCAATCCGACCCTAAAACTTGGCAAAATAAAATACCATTAATGTCTGATTTGGCTGAGGTTCTAGAAAGCATGGAGGGAGCAGAATCTCTACTAAAAAGACTTGCAAAATTTACTAAAGGAACCTTCTCTGGATTTTTTAATCAAAAATCAAATATTACTATCGATAAAGGCTTTATTGTTTTTGGAATAAGAGATATGGAGGAGTCTTTAAAGCCAATAGCTCTATTTATAATTATGAGGTATGTTTGGAATATTATTAGAAGCGAATTAAAGAAAAGGATTTTGGTTATTGACGAGGCTTGGTGGCTCATACAATCAGATGATGGTGCATCATTTTTGTTTGGAGTTGTAAAAAGAGCAAGAAAATATTGGCTAGGAGTCACAACAATTACTCAGGATGTAGAAGACTTTATGAGGTCCACCTACGGAAAAGCTATTATTACTAATTCGTCGATGCAGCTTCTATTAAAACAATCACCAGCTGCTATTGATGTAGTCCAAAAAACCTTTGATTTAACTGAACAGGAAAAATCCCTTCTCTTAGAGGCCCCTGTTGGAGAAGGTCTTTTTTTCGCTGGCCAAAAGCATGTTTACATAAGCATAAGAGCTAGTTATACAGAAGATCAGATAATAACAACCAACCCCGGGGAAATTGAAAAAATCAGAGAAGCAAAAAGAAGATTAACAACCCATTAATATTTACTAAAGTTTTATGCGAGACTTAACATCCCCAGAGGCTATTTTAATGCTGCCGATTGCTATTATACTAGACTTAGCTGGTTTGTTATTATTTTTCTTTCTTCTAGATGACTTTGGTATTTTAGATGTTTTAGGCATGGCTACAATTGGTAGTTGGATATTAATGAGAAGCAGTTCACTTGTTTCTAGCGCTAAAGTGAATACAAGTGATAGCGAAGATGAAGGTGAAGGTGAAGGTGAAGGTGAAGGTGAAGAGGGAGAACAAAGGTCAATAGGCGAGACTATTGATAGAAGAAATAAGATTGAGGAAAATAAAAAAAGAAGATATAATGATAATAATTCAAGCAATGAAAATGGCGGCACAAAAGAACAGTCAACACTAAGCCAACAAAAAAGCAGTTCCACTAAAAACGTCGCAGGAAGCGAAGCTAAGAAATCAGCTGAAGCTATAGGAAAAATCGAGTCTGGTGCAGTAAAAGTAGCGTCTTCTGCGGCTGGACCAGAAGCAACTATTATTGCTACAGCAGCTACTCAGTTAGGTAAAAAAGTATTTAGCAAGTTTGGCTTAAGTTTCTTNCTAGAAATGGTGCCCTATTTAGGCGACCTTTATCCAGGNTGGACAATTATTGTTTGGAAAGAACTAAAAAAATAAAAAGGCTAATAAGTTTAAATAAAGTATGAGAAAGAATAAATATATTTTATTGTTGATCTACGCAATAACCACCCTATTTTTTCCCTTAAAGAGAGCTTTAGCTTTAGAATTGATTTATCCATCACTCCCTGGTGCCCCAGACATAAATACAAGCCCCTCCGTAGAAGGTTTTGTTGTTTATTTTTTTGTTTTTTCGGTGATAATAGCTGGATCAATAGGTATTATATCTATAGCTATTGCTGGACTACAAATATTGTTAACCTCTGGTAATCCGGCAGGAAGAGCGGCGGCAGTAGAAAGGATTAAAGGGTCTATATTAGGAATAATCCTTTTAATGGCTTCTATTGTACTTCTGCAATCTATTAATCCAGCGCTAGTAACTCCCACATCTCCACATTTTAGCAATTACCTACAAAATGGAGTGTATTATATAAATCAGAACGACGAGGTTATACCAGCACCATCAGAAGTATCTAGTGTGTATAATCAAGCACCCGCTGGTTATGATGATATTATTTATAAATGTACGCCACCTGGGCCAAATCTTTTAGTTTGGTTATACCCAAATGCTAATTTTCGTCGATCGTACTCTAGTCTTGACGGAGACACAGTCTCAGTACCATGTGGCACTAATACGCGTATAAATATTAGAAGCCAAGGATCTTTTAGAAACTACCAAGAAGTTCCTGGTATTTACTATTACAGAGCAGAAGATTGTACTGGACTAGCGACTTGCTCTCTTGATGGTTATAATTGCGCACAAGTCAACAGTGGTGACATACCAGATTTTGATGACATTCAGGGGCTTAATAATCAAGTTAACTCTTTTAGAATTGTGAATGGCACCGATGCTCTAAATAGATTTTGGGTTGTTTTAACAAAAGCCTATAATTTTGAGGGTGAGTGTAGTGAACCATATATTAACTCTACGACTGGAAGTATTTGTGTAGGAGGACAAGGGGCAACTCAAACATTAAACACAGACTTAGATAATAGTGCTAATGGTTTTAACCCTTACGGGATATATATTAGAAAACAAGCTACATCCTACCCTGGAAGCCATTCTGTTACATTATATAGCGATCACTTAAAAGCAAAATTAAAAGCATCTGATATTAATCTACATTATACATATCTTGGAGGAACAATAACTTATTATTCATGTGTTCTTGTTACTCCACCTGGCGGTGGAGCAGCAGCACCACAGTGTCAATATAATCCAAATGGCATAGCAACAGATTGTCAGGGTGGTGCGGGTAGCGCTTGTGCCATAGCCACAGGGTCAGCAAATGTAGATAACTTATTATTACCAAACCCACCAGACGGGATAGAACGCGGAGGATCAACAGAAAATGAGGCGCCTAATGAATGCAAAGTTGACGATAAAGATGCAGATAGTGGAAACCGTAATGTTTGTATAAATAAAATAGACTCTTACTCAAACTTTGATATCATACTATACTCTAAGGCTCAAAAGGGATTAGAAAGATCGTGTAAAATCTTCTCTAATGGTGTAGATAATACAAACCCAGAAAATAATCCAGACCAGAATTTTGTTGACTTAACAGGCTACAATGCGAAGGATAAATTCTTTAGAAATATTTTATATAGAATGGATATAATTCCTTATCCATATTAAAAATAGAAACAATTTAAAACCACAGCTCTTATAAACTGTGGTTTTAAATTGGAATAACTATTTTTAGCGCAGTCTGATAGTTATATTCTTATCAGGCCCATCTCCCTGGCTCTCCGTTATAATATCTTGTCTTTCTGCTAATTCTGTATGGATTATTCTTCTCTCATAAGATGACATTGGAGGTAATACTTTACTTTTTTTTGTTAAAATAACTTCTTCGGCCGATTCTTTAGCTAATTTTTTTAAGTACTCTATTTTATTTTTTTGATAGTTATTAATGTCTAACTTAAAATAGATATTTTTTTGCAGTTTTTTATTTAATATCATTCTTATAATGCGTTCTAACTCTACTAGGTTTTTACCATTCTGGCCTATTAAAAACTTAGGGTCTTGCATTTCAATGTTGACACTAATAAAGTCATGAGCCACGCCACCGTCTTTATCTTCAATAATAGATGTTTCTAGACTTATAGCAAAACCACCCATTGTCATTTTAGACAAAAATTCATTCGTTATTTCTTTTATTATTTGGACTTCTTCTTGGGTTATCATTTAACTTTTTTCATTATGATATATTGCTGAGCTATTGAAAATATTCCACTAACTGTCCAATAAAGACCAAGGGCAGATGGTAGTTTAAAAAGAATAGCTATTGTGATAAATGGGAATAAATAAACCATCTGTTTTTGAACCATAGACGAGACATCGTTATTTTTCTTCTGATCTTTATTGATTTTAGGTAAAAGCATTTTTGTTTGAAAAAATTGGGTCAAACCAGCCAAAACAGCAAAAATAATGTTGGGATTAGATAGATCTACTAGTTTAAAGAACATGGGATTAATATGTTCTGGGTTGGGTATAAAACTATACAAATTAAGCAGCTCTTTTGGATCCAACCCGTAACCAAAAACCCTATATAGGGCTATTAGTATTGGTAGTTGTATAAGAATTAAAAAGAGACCACTAAATGGATTTATTTTCTCCTTTTTATAAAGCTCTAATGTCTCTTGCGCCTGCTTCTCTTTGTCGTTTTTATATTTTTTCTGAATTTCACTTATTTGTGGCTGTAACTTCTGCATAGCCACCTGAGATCTTAAAGCCTTCACTGAAGGAAGATAAAGAATAGCTCTTATAACTACAGTTACTATAATAATAGATAACCCGAAATCCTGTAGAGGGAAATAGTCATAGACTAAAACTAGAAAATTAAATATTGGCCTATATAAGAAAACATCAAATATATTAACTAAAAATTCAAACATATTTTATTTAATTTATTTTACTAAAGAATTTAGAGGTCGCCGTTTGCATCTCTTTAAAATCTCTATTTAACGCTTCTGGTAAAACAACAACCACTATATCTAGAGATTTATTTGTTTTTAAGTTATTAAGCTCACCCGTAATAGCCATCCTTAATCTTCTTTTTATTAGATTCCTCTTAGTAGATTTATTAGAAACTTTCTTACTAACAATAAAACCAAACCTATTTTCGTTAAAGCGGTTCTTTAGTAACTTAAATATTAAGAAATCAATTTTTACCGTTTTACCATTTTTAAAAACAGAATCAAAGTCTTTCTTTTGAGTTAACCTGTTTTTTTTAGGTAACATAAAAAACGTGGAGTTTAAGTTAAAACTAAACAGAAAGCTTTTTTCTTCCTTTAGCCATTCTACTCTTTATAACTCTTTTTCCGGCTTTACTTTTTTTTCTAACTAAAAAGCCGTGTGTCTTTTTTCTCTTCCTCTTTTTAGGATTATAGGTGAAGCTCATTGTTTTATTTTTAATTATATTTGTATAATTGGTCTAGGAGTGCAAGATTCTAACATAAATCAACTTGAGAAGCCCACCAATGAAAGATTTCAAGGCGCGACGAACGAAAGGTAGTCTCTGCGCTACCTTGAGGAGGAGCAACGAAGAAATCTTTCATTGGTGGGCTTCCCCTCGGGTGGGCGAAATCAGGTAAGCTTCATCGTTGCTCGTCGAAAACGATGCCAAGGCATCGTTCTTCTCCTCGCGCCTTGAAGCTTGCCTCATTTCGCTCCGCTCAATTGATTTTGTTCTAATCCTACACTCCTAAGTATATTATAAAAAGCTACCTTAGTCAAAGATTTTATACTAGAAATTATCTCGAGATATTTTGCAATATTGCAAAATATCTATTGTGCGTCTATATTAAAGGATATCTCACAAGTTATCCACAGCTTAATAACAGTTGAGACTATTTTACCTTGATTTGACAGGTTTCTGATAAAAAGCGAAATTAAGTATTATTATGTTTTATATTATTTATAGATTTTAAAAACTCATGGAAAATAACGAGATTTGGCAGTCCGTACTAGCTCAAATGCAACTTCATATTTCTAAGGCAAACTTTTCGACATGGTTTCAGAATACTGAAATTACATCTAAAGATAATGGGAAAGTCATAGTTTCTGTGCCTAATGTTTTTTGCAAAGAGTGGCTTAGTAATAAATACTACAAATTAATACTTAAAACTATTTATGATATGGACAACTCCGTAAAAGAGTTGGAATTTATTGTCAATGCTCAACCAGTTAAAAATGTTAATCTAAAAATATTAGAGAGTGATAAGAATAGCATTGATCAATTAAAATTTGACGAATTTAAGGTTAATAAAGAAACTAACCTTAATCCTAGATATACTTTCGACAACTTTATTGTAGGGTCTTTTAATGAATTAGCTCATGCAGCCGCCCTAGCGGTCTCTGATAATCCTGGACATATTTATAACCCTTTATATATTTATGGTGGCGTTGGATTAGGAAAAACCCATTTAATGCAATCTATTGGAAATAAAGTAGCTGAAGGACCTAAAAAAAAGAAAGTAAAATATATATCTTCTGAAAAATTAATATCTGACATAATTTCAGCTATTAGATCTAATAATATGGAATCTTTAAAAAGTAACTTATCTAGTATTGATGTGTTAATTGTAGATGATGTCCAATTTATATCTGGCAAAGTTAAAACTCAAATTGAGTTCTTCCATATATTCAACTCTTTATATGAAAAGAACAAACAGATCATATTATCATCAGATAAGCCACCAAACGCCATTCCAGAGCTTGAGGAGAGGCTTAGATCAAGGTTTGAAGGTGGTATGATAACTGATATTGACTACCCAGATTATGAAACAAAAATAGTTATATTAAATTCTAAGCTTCAAGAAAAAAACCTAAAACTACCAGATGATGTTTTAGAATATATAGCCTTAAATGTTAAAAAGAATATTAGAGAACTAGAAGGAGCTTTAAATAATTTATTAATTTACTATAAATCAACAAATAATGTTCCAAACTTAGAGGTAGCAAAAAAATTACTAAAAAGTTTCATATTCTCTCCCTTTGATATAGCTAGTCATAAAAAAATAATAGAAACTGTAGCTAAGTTTTACAACTTAGAAGAAAAAAGTTTATTAAACCCATCTAGAAGAAAAGAAATAGTAAAACCAAGACAAATAGCTATGTTTCTACTTAGAAAAGAATTAAAATATTCATTTCCAGATATAGCAAGAAAGTTTGGGGGCAAAGATCATACAACAGTTATTTATGCTTATAAAAAAATAAACCAAGAAATAGAAGAAAATAGTAAATTAACTAATGAAATAAACTTAATAAAACAGAAAGTATATAGTGGATAAACATATGTAAAAGGGGTGTAATTAAAAGGGTACTATAAAAAACATAAATCTTATCACACTTTAATTAAAATACTTATCTATATATTTTAAACAAAGTTATTAACAGTTTATTTCACTAGGAGTATAAGTATAAAATAAGTTTAAAAATCGACATATAATAACAATAACAATAATATATATTAAATATTAATATTAATTATGAAAGCTGAAGTTTTAAAAGAAAATTTAAAATCTGGCCTTAGTGTTACAGAAAGAGTTGCTGGTAAAAACTTATCATTGCCTATTTTGAGTAACATTTTAATAAATACAGAGGATAGTTTTTTAAATTTAATTTCAACAGATTTAGAGGTTGTTATTAAGTTGTGGATTTTATCTAAAATTATTAATAAAGGTAATGTAGTTGTTCCAGCTAAGCTTTTCTCTGGATTTATTTCATCTTTACCAAACGATAAAGTTTTAATTGAATCAAAGGATAATAATTTAAATATTGAATGTGGTAAATTAAAAACAAATATTCAAGGATATAATCCAGAAGATTTTCCAATAATACCAGAATTTAAAGAATCTGGATTTTTAGAAATCAATAACGATAAATTATGCCAAGCTATTTCTCAGGTTTCTGATATACCAACAAATTCTCAATCTAGACCAGAAATATCGGGTGTTTATTTTTATTTTTCTAAAAATAATTTAAAAATGGTTGCAACTGATAGTTTTAGGTTAGCTGAAAAAACTATTATATTAGAAAAGTTTATTGACAAAGAAGTTTCTTTTATTTTACCTCAAAGATCAGTAAGAGAGGTTTTAAATATATTAGACGGAAAAACAGGAACCGTTAAAATATTATTTTCAAACAACCAAGTTTTATTTGAATTTCCAATGAAAGAGGTGAAACACCCTTTAATACAAATTATTTCAAGATTAATAGATGGTGACTATCCTAATTATCAAGATATTATTCCTAGTAAATTTAAAACAAAAGTTGTTTTAAAGAGAGATGAGTTTTTAAATCAACTTAAAACAGCTTCATTGTTTTCAGATAAAAATAATGAAGTAAAAATTTCTGTAAATAAAGAAGATGAAGAAATTGAAATTTTATCTAAAAACCCAAATATTGGAGAAAATAAATCAAATATATCAGCTAAAATAAATGGCGATTCTATAAGTGTTTCTTTTAATTATAAATTTTTAATAGACGGCTTGTCTAATATTAAAAGCTCTGAGGTTGAGTTTAGTGTTAGTAAAGAAGAAGGAGCTTGTATTTTAAAACCAGTAGGAGATTTTAGTTATATATATGTTGTAATGCCTATAAAATCAATACAGTAAGGAAAGTGTTTTACTAATAAGGTAATTAATAACTCCAGCCTCCCAATTAAAGTACATTGGGTCATTGGCTGGATTTTGTTTTATTGGACCCGTTGGATTATTTCTATCAACATACTGTAAGATATCATGATTTTCTCCTTGTGGTATTTGTCCTAATAAAGCAGGATTTGTGGTTTTTATAGGATCTGGTTCTGTAAAGTTTTCTGGGTCACGAGATGTAACTATTTTAGTCATAACTTTATTCCATATAGGAGCTGCTATTCCAACACCCTCATCTTTTGTTGGAGAATTATCGTTATTACCAACCCAAACACCAATAGTTGCAAATGGTGTGTATCCCATAGTCCACCCATCATTGAAATTTTGAGTTGTACCGGTTTTAGCCGCTACTTGGTAGCCGGGTATCTGTAAAGGTGAGTTGTAGCCGAAAATAGGGGCCCTGGCGTTGTTATCTGATAAGACATTACTAATAAGTCTTGCTACTTGGGTGTCTAGGACTTTTGTTGGTTGGGCTTTATTTTCTTCAATAGTATTTCCATTACTATCTTCTATTTTTAAAATACTTATAGGATCTATTTTTAACCCCTCTGTTGCGAAAACACTATAAGCAGAGGTCATTTCTAATAAGTTAACCTCTCCACCTCCTAAAACTAAAGATAAACCATATCTTTGTGGATCATTTAGTGTTGTAATTCCAAGATCTTTTGCTGTTTGTAGNCTATTATTTAATCCGGCTAAATATAAAACCTTAACGGCGGGTATATTAAGAGATTGAGTTAAAGCTGATCGCAATGATACGGGGCCTCTATTTAAAGCATCATAATCTTGTGGGTGATAACAATCTAACCCGTTTTGATCTTTTTCTTGGCTGCCATCAGGACTACAATTTTGGTTAAATTCAGTTTTTACATCCCAAACTATTGTGCTTGGAGTGTAGCCTTCCTTAAAAGCTGTTGCATAAACAATTGGCTTGAATGATGAACCTGGTTGTCTTTTACCTATTGTGGCAACATCGTACTCTGGGTTGAATAAACAAGTGTTATTACCTTTTTGGTCACATCCCTCTGGATAGGATTTGGTAAAGAAGTTTTTAGATCCCATTAAGGCTAAAATTTCTCCGGTTTTGGGGTCCATAACAACTATAGCTGCGTTATTAGCTTTTTTACTTTTAAGTTGTTGGTCGGCATCTTTTAAAACTTGTTCTACATAACTTTGAAGATCCCAATCAATTGTTGTGTATACTTTTAATCCCTTTTCTCTTAGATAATCTTCACCATACTTGTCGTTTAAATACTTCTGAACATACATAACAAAGTGAGGGGCTTTTATCGCAGTGGTAATTTCTGAAAATTCTATTTTTTCTTCTTTAGCTTGTTTTAACTGATCATCTGTTATATATCCTAAATCTTTCATTCTTTGTAAGACATAGTTTTTTCTAGCTAAAAGCTCGTCTTTATGTGACCCATAAGGAGAGTAGTAACTTGGTGCTGGTATTAGGGCTGTTAAGGTGGCGGCTTGGGCTAAAGATAAATCAGAGGCTGGTTTATTAAAATAAGCTTGACTAGCAGCTTCTGCTCCATAAGTATTTTGACCAAAGGGTATTTTATTTAAGTACCAATCTAAAATTTGGTCTTTGGAATATTTTTGCTCTAACTCTATACTTAAAACAATTTCCCGAACCTTTCTTTCAATAGTTTTTTTAGGGGTTAAATAAACAGATCTAATAAGTTGCTGGGTTATAGTAGATCCGCCCTGGCTTCTAGATTGAGAGGTTAAATCAACCCAAACAGACCTAATAAGTCCCTGTAAATCAAACCCTCCGTGTTCATAAAACCTAGCGTCTTCAGATGACACCACGGCGCGTTTTAAATTATCTGAAATTTTATCAAATGGAATTATTGTTCTTTTTTCTTCTCCGTAAATATTAAATAAAAGTACTTTGCCAGTTCTGTCATATATTTTTGTAGATTGTATAAATGGAGACTCTGTGAATGTTTCTGGTCTAGGTAAATCCCATGTGTAATAAAAAAACAATCCCAAAGCTAAGATTACGGAGATTAAGAGCAATAAAATTAAATATCTTAATACTTTAAATATCTTTTGTAATTTTTTATTTTCAGTCATTTTACCTTTATATCTATTTTCACTATAAAAATCAATGTTTATTTTTATTTAAAACAAAAACCCTTTTAAGGGTTTTTGTTTTAAATTGCTTTTTATTCTTCCTCTGTCTCTATGCTTCCATCTTCTTCTTCATCATCTGCCACTTCCTCGTCAACTTCTTCATCAACAACATCTGCCTCTTCTTCATCTGTGTCATCAATTATTGCATCGTCCATATCTTCATCTCCCTGGCTTACTAATTGGTTTAGAAAATCCTTTTCCATATAATATTTTTTTAAGAATTAATTCTTAAGTGTTAGACCTTTTAGAGTGTAGAGTGAAAACTATCATCAATTNAGCGGAGGCAATTTGGTTTAGTTNCAAGGCGTGAGCAGCGAAGTGTATAAGCAGAGCGCTACATGAGCTGCGAAACAACGAAGAAGATAAACCAAATTGTCCCGTCCTTCGGAAAGCCAAA
>C687J35174_10000481_pt1 | contig 60491 bp, 67 predicted proteins | sample RifCSPhighO2_01_FD_35174 | JGI IMG/M metagenome (IMG submission 35174) | reverse complement strand
AATTTTAAGATTGCTAAATAGAAAGAAAATGCAAGAAGAGATATTAAAAATCCAAATATGAACAACATTCCTGGCATTTTCCTATTTATTTGTAAGGTTTTAAAATTATTAGAACTTTTAATATTTGGGTCACAATCTCGGGTGCAATTTTCTATCGTTTCAGGTCCTTCACATCTTCCATCTCCACAAATACTGACGTTTGCCTGCTCACCCCTTTTATTTATTCCAACCTCTGCCATCATTTGACTTTCAGAAGGAGGTTCAATCACGTTCGAACAATCAAAAACTTTTCCTCTATCTTGAGAAATGTATGTTTCAAAGAAGTACACTGATCCACCAGTTCCTGCTGCTATATATTTTCCATTTGCCGAAATATCAATCTCTTCGATATACTCATTAAAAGGAATGTCTGTTTTGGATTTGGAAATTTTATCTAAAATATATAGTTTGTTGTCTGTTCCACCAACAGCAATAAAGCTTCCATCATCTGCAATATCTATTGCACCTAAAGAAACATTTAATTTCCAGTTTGCCACAGGAGTATTTGTGTCTTTATCAAAAATATAAGTATCTCCACCAAAAGTTGCCGCTCCGATATATTTGCCATTAGGTGTAAAATTTAAAGCCCGGACGGAACTACCGTTTGGAGTGGAAAATTTCCAGACAGGGCTCTTTGATTTTTTATCAAACAAAAATACTGCTCCCGCATCTGATTCGCTACCAACTGCCATTAATGTACCATCTGAAGAAATCTTGGCTCGATGCACCGGTGAATCGCGGGTCAGAGGATCACTTTGAATAAGTGGTTTATTAGAATCGCGTGAGAAAAGATAAAATCTTCTGTCCGGACAACCCGTTGAACCAACAATAAATTTACCGTCCTCAGAAAGTGAAACATCATGAAAATTACCCGAGGCATGATATTGCCATAAAGGCGTTTCGCTTTTTGACTGCCATAAGATTATCAGATTAGAATTAGTATTAGCTTCATCTCCTGCTGTAGCTGAGGCTACATATTCTCCGTCTTTAGAAATGGCTACATTATAAGCATTACCTGCTTTCTCATACATCCATAGTGGTTGATTACTGGTTTTAGCAAACAAAGCGACGCGTTCTCCAAATGCTGCAATTATTTTGGAACCATCACCAGAAATAGCTACTCCACCTTTAACATCATCACCAATCCGACACTGCTCGCAATTAAATTGCCATAAAGGTTTAATGGGTTTAGACGTATCAAATAAATAAACGTGTTGTGAGGTTTTAACTGCCAAATATTTACCGTCATCAGATAGAGCTACTCCTCCAACCCATTCTTTTCCCGTTGGAAAGTTTAAAATTTTTTGCCCTGTGCTTTTATCGATTACAGAAATCTCGTTTTTATCAAAAGGGGTTGTAAAAAGAACCGGACCATTATCAGGAGAATCAATAATGGAGGCACGTGCATATCCTAGACCGTTTGATGCTTCAAAGTAATAAAAATTAGAGTCGACTTTATTAGGAACATTATTGTATTCATAACGAACGCCTTTCTGATAATCTTTTTTACCCGCCGTGGATTTATCAAAGACGGGCTGCATGTCTATCATATCCCCGTTGAAGTAAATTTTCATATACTCAGGCTTTTGGCCGTCTTTATCACGGTAAATTACTGAGTATGTATATCTTTGACAAGGTGGACCCCAATTAGGATAAACATGTCCTTCAAAAAGTTTCGGGTCGTTTTGTGTCTTTTGAAGTTTTGGAATTATTCCGCCTGGTGAATTATTGTCTTCAGCAAAGACAAAATTAGTGGTAAATATAGTAAAAAAGAGAATTATGCAAAAAATAAAACCCTTTATTTTCATATTTGGTCTTAATTTAATTGAAGCAAAAAGAGATTTATAAAGCAAGGAGTGAAACGCTTTTATATATATTTGACAATTTGATTTTATGGTGTATACTAGTACACTAGTATTATTATAATTATGAATACTGAAAAGAAATACTTGAATGAATTAATAAGTGAGTTTATAAAGATAAGTGACAGAAAAGTTATGGAAAATTTTTTATATGGTTTATTAACCGACTCGGAACTTGTGGAAGTCCCGATGCGAGTTCAAATTGTAAAAATGTTAAAAAAAGGGTTGCCCCATCATCAAATTGCGAAAAAGTTAGGCGTTGGAATAGCGACAGTCACGAGAGGATCAACTGAATTAAAAAAGGGAAGATTTAAATATGTTTAAAAAAAAATCAAATAATTTTTTGTGGCGAGCCTCTCCATTTTGGGAGGCGAATTATTATTAATAATTAAAATTTAATTAAATCCACCTCCCAAATCGGGAGGTTTTTTTTATTGAAAAATCTTATGAAAAAGTTACCTAAAATTACAATTAGGCAAAAACCGGTCATGATTAAACTGGCAAACAACCTAGATTTTTTTAAACTATTTCAAAAAATAGAGCGGTTGTTTAATACATGTTTTATATTTGAGTCTCTTGGAGAAGAAGGAAAATTCTCTCGACATTCAATTATTGGATTTGATCCGATACATATTATTTCAGCCCGAAAAAATAACTTAATAATTGATGGTGAAATCTATCAAGTAAAAAATCCCTATTTAACATTACGGGAAATTATGCCTCCAACAACTCTGACTAGAAACTACGCTGGAGGACTTGTAGGTTATCTTAGCTATGAAGCAGTAAACTATTTTGAACCTAGTCTGAATATTAAAATCCATGACCGTTTTGATCAATTTATGTTTGGAGTATTTACCGATGGATTGATAATCGATAAACTAACAAACGAACTTTTCTACTTCTATTACGATACTGACAGAAGCGATATTTTAAAAAAAGCCATGAAGATTAAATATAAAGAGAGATCATTAAAGGTGAATTTTATTAAAGATGACTTAACCAAAAAAGAACATGCAAAAATGGTTGAAAGAGTAAAAGTGCATATAAGAGCAGGTAATACTTTTCAATGCGAAGTAGGTTTTAAAACAGAATATAGAATCAGTGGGGATTCATTGAAAATATATCAAAAACTAAGGACTCTTAACCCGTCACCATTTATGTATTATCTTAAATTCGGCAATAAAAAAATTATCGGCGCTAGTCCAGAGCTTCTTTTTTCACTTCGAAACGGAGAAATGACTATACGACCATTAGCCGGCACAATTTTAAGAGGTAAAAATGAATTAGAGGATCAGATGCTTGCACGAACTCTCCTTAATGATCCAAAAGAGAGAGCAGAACATAATATGATTGTAGATTTACATAGAAATGATATTGGGAGAGTGGCCAAATTTGGCACAGTTAAAATTAGAGATTTAATGACGATAAAGAAATTTAGCCATGTTCAACATATCTCAAGTGAAATCGTTGGATTAATCCGTCCGGGAGAGGACATGTTTTCCGGTCTTTCTTGCAATTTTCCCATGGGGACAGTCTGTGGGACTCCGAAAGTAGAAACAATTAAGATTATTAACTCAAATGAGACTATGCCGCGGGGTCCATATGGAGGAGGCGTTGGTCATTTTGGGTTTAATGGTGATTGCACTTTCGCACTTGCACTCAGATCTCTTTTTATTTCAGATGAATATGCATACGCCCAAACAAGCGGAGGTATTGTCTATGATTCGGTACCTGAGAAGGAATATGATGAAATTCAAAGCAAGTTTGCTGCGATGAGAGAGGCCTGCCTGTCGACAGTCAGGTATAAAAAAACATGAAAATATTAATAATAGACAACTACGATTCTTTTACGTTCAATCTTTATCAGTACGTCGGCGAAATTCTTACCGATGAAGGAAAAAAATTCATACTAAATGTAGTCAGAAATGATGAAATTACTATCAAAGAAATAAAAAAAAGACGATATGACAAAATTATTATTTCTCCTGGTCCTGGAAATCCTAGTGACTTAGCATATTTTGGTGTATGTGCAAAAGTTCTAACTAACGTTGGTAAAGAAACTCCGGTTTTGGGAGTATGTTTGGGTATGCAAGGTATGGCTCATTATTTTGGGGGAAAAGTAGTTCGGGCAAAACAACCGATGCATGGAAAAACTAGCATTATCCAACATGATGAAAAAGGAATTTTTACCGGCCTGCCTCAGAATCTAGAAGTTATGCGATACCATTCGCTCATTGCAGAAAAAAAAACATTACCCAATTGTTTAAAGATCACTGCTGTATCCAATGATACAAAAGAAATCATGGGTTTAAGACATCTTATATACCCAATAGAGGGAGTACAGTTTCACCCGGAGTCTTTCGCTACAGATGGAGGAAAATTGATATTAACAAATTTTTTAATGAAAAAAAAGTAATTATGGACACAACATACATATTAAATAAAATAATAAAAAAGCAAGACTTATTAGCTGAAGAAACTCAATTGTTTCTCAATGATGTCATAAAAGGTGCACTTTCACCTGCCCAAATTGGAGCCATTCTTGTAGCTCTTCGGATGAAAGGAGAATCTTCTAAAGAAATCGTTGGATTTATTAAAACGATGAGAAAAAACATGATTAATGTAAAAGCAACTGGTGCTATAGACGTATGCGGTACAGGCGGAGATGGAAGTGGAACTTTCAACATCTCAACAGCTGTTGCGTTTGTCATCGCAGGAGCAGGAGTTAAAGTTGTAAAACATGGTAACCGAGCCGCGAGTAGCAAATGTGGAAGCGCCGATGTACTAGAACATTTAGGTATAAATTTACAATTATCTCCTAAACATGCAGAAAGTGTTTTTAATAAAGTAGGGATGGTTTTTTTATTCGCTCCCCTATTTCATCCGGCTATGAAAAATCTGGTTAGCGTTCGAAAAGAATTAAAGACAAAAACAATTTTTAACTTTCTCGGACCATTTACAAATCCAGCATCTGTAAAAAAACAACTTATCGGCGTACCAAGTGTAAAGATTGCGGAAAAGTTAGCAGATGTCGGAAGATATCTTAATTACAAACATCTTCTTATTGTTACAAGCCAAGACGGCTTGGATGAAATAAGTATCTCATCAAAAACATTGATCTTTGAGGTAAAAAATAATTCTGTAAAAAAATTTAACATCAATCCTGCAGATTATGGCTTCATAAAATATTCATTGAAAGAAATTAGGGGAGGAACTGTAGATGAAAACGCCGCTCATATACGAGTAATTTTAAATGGTAAAAAAGGCCCGAGGCGAGATATTGTAGTCTTAAATAGCGCCTGTGCTTTATATATTGCAGGAGCCGTCAAAACTATTGTAATTGGAATAAAATGTGCTGAAGAATCTATTGATAGTGGGAAAGCTCAATTAGTTTTACAAAATTTAATTCGTGAGACGCAAAAATATGCAAACAATACTTAACGAAATCGTGGAATATAAAATTAAGGAATTAAAACAGATAAAAAATACCCTAACATCTCAAAATAGATTTAGAAAGACAATTAATAAACAGGATGTTGCTCTGATTGGTGAAATAAAACTTAAATCGCCCTCGGCGGGGATTTTAGGAAAAGCTCAAAACATAGTCAAACGTGCCCGATCGTATGAAAAAGCTGGAGTCGATGTAATTTCAGTTATTACCAATAAGAATTTTTTTAATGGGGATATTAAGCTCCTTAAAAAAGTAAAAAAAAATACAAAACTCCCTATTTTACAAAAAGACTTCATCATTGATCCGTATCAAATATATGAATCAAAAGTGAATGGTGCCGATACAATACTTCTTATTGCACGAATAGTGACAAAACAAAAACTAATTTTTTTCGTTGAACTGGCTCAAAGCATCGGTCTTGAACCAATCGTTGAAATCTATGACAAAGATGATCTTGAAAAAGCAATTATGTCGACAACTTCTTTCATCGCAGTTAACGCCCGGAACTTACAAACATTTAGCATAGATATCGACAAGGCCTGTGCACTTATAAAAAAAATTCCTGATAAATATATCAAGCTTGGCTTTTCGGGAATTAACACAACATCTGATGTTAAAAAATACATACAGGCGGGTGCAAAAGCGGTACTTGTTGGAACGGGATTGATGAAAACAAATAATATTAAAAGTTATATTTCGTCTCTCAAAAATGTATGAATGTTAAGGTAAAAATTTGTGGAATTAGAACAGCTCACGATGCAAAAATAGCCGTTTCCGCTGGAGCAGATTTTTTGGGGTTTAACTTTATACCAAAATCAAAACGATATATTAATCCAAAAAGTGCTAAAACAATTCTTTCAAATATTTCTGTTAGTATTCAAGTCGTTGGAGTCTTTCAAAATCAAGATCTCAGTTACGTTAATGAATTAATTGGCTATCTTTCATTAGATCTCGTTCAACTTCACGGGAAAGAAAATATCAAGTACATTAAAAATGTTAAATCAAAAGTTATCAAAATGGTCGGGGTGGACTCAAATGAGTTCCACAAATTATCAAAACATGTTTCTTTTTTTCTTCTTGATAGAAAATATCAAGGTAGAGGAAAACTGGTTGACCCTAAAAAAGCAAGACTACTATCGCAATCACAACCACTTTTTATTGCTGGCGGTTTAACTCCAGAAAATGTTGGCATGGTTGTCAGAACTGTTAGACCTATTGGAGTTGATGTCGCTTCAGGGATCGAAACAAATAGCCTACCCAGTGAACAAAAAATTATTAATTTTATCTCTAACGCAAAAGCAGTAAAACTATGAAAGGACATTTTGGAAAATATGGTGGTAGATATGTACCAGAGATGTTAATTCCGGCACTGGAGGAATTAGAGAAAGTCTATATTTCGGCTAAGAAAGATAAACAATTCAATTCGGATTTTATTGATTTACTCCAAAATTTTGCCGGTAGACCTACGCCTCTTGTTTTTGCAAAAAATTTAACAGAAAAATTAGCAGGTGCAAAAATATATCTTAAAAACGAAGGGCTTAACCATACAGGTGCACATAAAATCACTCATTGTATTGGTCAAGGTTTAATTGCAAAACGAATGGGTAAGACTCGACTTATCGCAGAAACTGGCGCTGGTCAGCATGGCGTTGCAACAGCTTCCGTAGCGGCCAAACTCGGCTTCTCTTGCACGGTTTACATGGGTGAAGTTGATATAAAAAGACAAAGACCGAATGTGTTTCTCATGGAACAGCTCGGTGCAAAGGTTATCCCGGTAGTATTTGGTAGCCGAACTTTGAAAGATGCTGTTAACGCGGCAATTAAAGATTGGATTGAAAATGTAAAAGATACCCACTATGTACTTGGCTCTGTAGTTGGTCCACATCCGTTTCCGACGATGAATCGTGATTTTCAAACTGTCGTCGGTAAAGAAATAAGGAAACAAATCAGTAAAGCCGAAAATAAATTACCTGATGTTGTTATCGCCTGTGTTGGTGGAGGTAGTAATGCAATGGGTGCTTTTACAGAATTTATTAAAGAATCATCAGTTCATCTTGTCGGAGTAGAAGCAGGTGGAAGAGGAAAAAAAATCGGTGAACATGCAACGCGCTTTCCAAACGGAAGTGTTGGGATCATCGAGGGATATAAATCCTACTTTTTACAAAATAATGATGGACAATTACAAAAAACACATAGCATCTCAGCGGGACTTGATTACCCCGGTATCGGACCGGAATTAAGCCACTTGCATGATACAAAACGTGTAGAATTTGTCAGTGTAACCGATGAGGAAGCATTAAAGGCTGTACAAATACTTGCCCAGCTTGAAGGAATCATTCCAGCGCTTGAATCAGCACATGCTGTTTCATATTCAATTAAAACCGCACCAAAACTCGCTAAAAACAAAGTTATTGTTGTTAATCTTTCCGGCAGAGGTGATAAAGATATTTTTATCCTTACTAAAGCATTTAGAGATAAAAAATTTTATGAATTTATGGAAAACATAGTTAAAGAAGGCTTATGACTAAACTCGAAATAAAACTTAAACAAATAAAGAACGTAAATAAAATTGGACTTATGACGCATGTGGTTATTGGCTATCCAACATTAGAAATAACCATAAACATAGTAAAAACGATGGCTGAAAAAGGAGTGGATTTTGTAGAGTTGCAGATCCCCTTCTCTGATCCACTGGCGGATGGACCGACGATTATGCGGGCATCTGAACGATCATTGGAAAATGGCACTAAAGTTAAAGATGCATTTAAAGCAATGGAATATTTGTCCTCTCACGTTTCAATACCGCTTCTATTTATGGCTTATTATAATACTGTTTTTAAATATGGGGTCGAAAAATTTTGCCGGGATTCTCAATCTACGGGTGCTTCCGGACTAATTGTTCCAGACATGTCTATAGATGAGGAAAACGAAGAACATTTTTTGGCATCTTGTCGAAAATATAAATTACATAATATACAAGTTATTTCTCCGGTATCAACCGATGATCGTCTTAAGAAAAATTCAGCTGTTGCCAATGGTTTCATATATTGCACGGCTCGACAAGGAATAACAGGTGCAAGTGATCAATTAGATCCCAATCTTACATCTTATCTTCAAAGACTCAGGAAATATTTTTCTATCCCTATTGCTGTGGGATTTGGTATTTCTAAAAAAGAACATATAAAAATGCTTGCCCCAATTGTGGATATAGCAGTGGTTGGAAGCGCAATAATAGATATTATTCATTCATCAAGAAGAGACAATTTGGAGAGAAAGATTAGTGATTTTCTTGACAATTTAAAAGTGTGATATTTTATCTTCCGGTTGACTTTATAGTAGATAATTATTTATAATATAAGTAACATATGAATATAATGTGTCAAGCAAATAATTATTGGTTTTATTTTACCTTCCTTAAGGGAGGATTGCTGACGCTGTAAATAAATAAAACCAAGAGCGCGCGACCTCCCGAAAGGGAGGTTTTTTTGTTGTCTGAAAAACTATGAAAAACCTTAAAAAAATATCTCGTGATAAACCAATGATAATCGCTGGTCCCTGCTCTGCTGAATCAAAAAGCCAGATATTAGCATCAATTAAACAAGTAAAAAAGAGACACATTGATTTTATGCGTATCTGTCTATGGAAACCTAGAACTAAACCTGGGTTCGAAGGCTTAAAAGAAGCAGGTCTTGATCTTTTGATTGAAGCAGCAAGAGCAGGAATTAATCCAGGTACCGAGGTATTACTACCCGATCAGGCCGAGATTGTTATGGACACAGTTTTAAGGGCTGTCCCTGATATAAGGCTCCTTTTGTGGATTGGAGCACGTAATCAGAATCACTACAATCAAAGAGAAATTGCACGGGTTGCCGCAAGAGATAAACGTGTACTTCTGATGTTAAAAAACCAACCGTGGGTAAGTGAAGATCATTGGGAAGGAATTATTGGTCACGCGCTAGATGGAGGAATTGATAAGAATCAACTTATTGTTTGCCATCGAGGATTCACGCCAAATGGAGTTAATCCGCATGGATTCAGGAATGTACCTGATTATGCTATGGCTATGAAAATTAAGAATAAAACAAAATTGCCTATGTTATTTGATCCTTCACATACGGGTGGATCAGTCAATAATGTACTTAAAATTGCTAAGGAATCTTCGAAGTACGACTTTGACGGTATGGTAATTGAAGTTCATACTGATCCTATAAACGCACTTACAGATGCAAAACAACAATTGACATGGGAACAATTTGATACATTGCTACCAATATTAAAATTTAGAAATAAAGCTAGTTATATATGAAAAAAGTTACTGTTCGTTTTACAAACAATTCGAAAAAAAGATTTTATCAAATATTTATCGACAGTGGATTAATTAAAAAAATTACATCAATTATCAATGTAAATAGTTATTCTAAAATTTTTGTTATTACGGATCATAATGTTAAAAAACTATATCATGACAAAATACTGTCTTCATTACCAAATAAGGTGATTACTATTGTGTTGCCTTCAGGGGAAAAAGAGAAAAACATTGTAAATATACAAAAAATATGGGCGGCGATGCATGCTGCACAATGCGATAGAAAGTCCTTAATTATAAACCTTGGTGGTGGTGTGATCAGCGACATGGGTGGATTTGCGGCATCGACATTCATGAGAGGGGTAAATTTTATTAATATTCCGACTACACTGCTCTCGCAAGTTGATGCAAGTGTTGGTGGAAAAACCGGTATTGATTTTGACGGTATTAAAAATCTTATTGGAACATTTAATCAACCACAAGCCGTTATTGCTGATATACAAACATTAACAACTCTCCCTAAACGTGAATTTTTATCGGGCTTTGCTGAAATTATTAAACATGGACTAATTAGAGATAAAAAATACTTTGAAAAGATTACATCAAAAAGTCCTTTTGAATTTACACAAGATGAAATCAAAGATATTATTTTGAAATCATGTCATATAAAAGCAGATATAATCAAAAATGATGAAACTGAAAATAATTCGAGGAGAATTTTAAATTTTGGTCACACTATTGGTCATGCGATTGAATCTCATTGTCTAGAAACTTCCTTGCCTCTACTTCATGGAGAAGCAATAAGTATCGGCATGTTGGCAGAAGCCGAAATTTCTCATTATATGAATCTGCTTACCGTATCAGACTTAAAACTAATAAGAAAGGTTTTAATCAATGCCGAATTACCAGTATTTGCAAGCGGCCTACAAACAGAAAAAATTATTAAAACAATTAATTCGGATAAAAAGACTGAAAAAGGAATAGTAAATTTTACTTTACTTTCCGGAATCGGAAACGCTCTATTCAACCAACACGTACCTATAGATTTAATTTCTAAAGTTATAGAAAGTATTACAAAAAAAAGTTTATGAAAAGCATAATTCTTCAACCATTGCTAAGTCCAGTTAAAACGGACGTTGTCATTCCAGGCTCTAAAAGTTACACAAATAGATCGCTACTCATGGCAGCAATGACAAAAAATAAGGTAAAAATCATAAATCCACTATTTTGTGATGATACCCAATCGATGATTAAGTGCTTAAAAACACTTGGAGTGAGAATTGATGTCTTTAAAAATTCAATTGAAGTAGTCGGTTCCATCGAGGATATTAAAGATAAAACTTATGAATTATATGTAAATTTATCGGGTACTACTCTTCGATTCATCTTGCCGCTTTTAGCAGTCGTGCCAGGAATTAAAGTGATAAAAGGAAAAGAAGAACTTAATAAGAGACCAATAAAAGAACTTGTGGATACGCTACGGCAATTGGGTGGTAATATTGACTATTTAAATCAACAAGATCATCCTCCATTACGAATCAACTCATCCAAATTAAAAAAGAGAGCTTTGAGTCTTAGTGGAAAAGTAAGCAGTCAGTATGTTTCAGCTCTGCTTATGGTAGCGCCTTTAATCAATGGGATTACCGTCAAGATCAAAGGTATCCAAGTTTCAAAACCATATATTGATATGACTATAGATTGTATGAAAAAGTTTGGAATAAATGTTATTAATGAAACATATAAGAAGTACATTGTTCCGAACAATCAAACTTACAAAATAAGACAATATACAGTTGAGGGCGACTTTTCTAGTGCAGGATATTTTCTTGCCATCGCAGCATTGACAAAATCAACTCTTACTTTAAAAAATCTAAAAAACAATTCTGTTCAAGCAGATAGAAAGATACTAGATATCTTAAAAAAAATGGGGAATAAAATAACCCATGACAACAATGAAATAACAATTCAAGGTAAGGGAATTAAAGCGACTGAAATTAATATGATAGATTTCCCTGATCAAGCACAGACTCTCTCAGTACTTGCAGCATTTGCAGATGGAATTACAAAGCTTTCCGGTATTCAATCTTTACGCGTGAAGGAAACAGAGCGAATAATTGCGCTAGAGAATGAACTTAAAAAAATGGGAATGCGAACATCTTCTACTGCAAATTCGTTAATCATATATGGTGGAAATCCAAAGCCTACAAGAATTAATACATACGGAGATCATAGAATGGCAATGTCTTTTGCCGTTCTAGGAACAAAATTATCTGGAATAGAAATAAACGACCCTGATGTTGTAAATAAAACTTTTCCAGATTTCTGGAAAAAACTCAACTCAATTGGCATTAAGACTGAATTAATTAATACAAGAAATATTGTACTAATAGGTATGAGAGGTAGTGGAAAAACAACTATCGCGAAGTTGCTCTCACAAAAATTAAATAGAGACTATCTTGAATTGGATGAATTAATGGTCAAAAGAATTGGGATGAATATTCCAGAAATTATCGAAGAATATGGATGGGATTTTTTTAGAGATCAAGAATCGGAAATAGCAAAAAAAATATCTTCTTATGAAGATAAGATCATCTCAACCGGGGGAGGAATTGTTACTCGATCTAAAAATATTAAAGCAATCAGAAAAAATGGATTTATCATATTACTTAGGGCTTCGGTTGAAACATTATCACATAGAATTGGTGATGACTTAAATAGACCGTCTTTAATATATGGTAAGAGCAGTAAAGATGAAATTGATGAATTGTTAAACCAAAGAAAAAATTTATATGAAGAGGCTGCAGACGAAATAATTGATATTGATAATCTAAAACCTGTGGACGTTGTAAATAATATTTACTTAATAATTAAAAAGAAAAGAATATGAACATTTCAGCAAAAACAAAAATTTGTATGGTAATCGGCGATCCCATTGAACATTCTTTATCTCCAATTATGCATAATGCCGGATATGAAAAAGTGGGAATAGATAGCGAATTTGTATTTCTTGCTTGCAATGTAATAGTTGATCAAATTGCTGATTTTGTAGCAGGGATTAAAGCTATGAAGATACGAGGAGTTAGCTGCACACTACCTCACAAAATGGAAGTTATGAAATACATGGATGATATAGATGAAATAGCAAAAAAAATTGGAGCGGTAAATACAATTGTTAACGATCGTGGTGTACTGAAAGGATACAATACGGACTTGATTGGAGCGATTGCGCCACTTCAAAAAATAACTTTGCTAGAGAATAAAAAAGTCGCTTTGATTGGAGCTGGAGGAGTTGCCAGAGCTTTCGCTTATGGCTTGACCCAAAAAGGGTCCAATTTAACAATTTATAATCGTACGATTGAAAAAGCACAAGAACTAGCAACGAAATTTGGCGGAGATGCTCGCTCTTTTGATACATTGGAAGATGTAAAAAATATGGATATTATTATTAATGCGACATCAGTCGGTCTAGATCCTAATTATAATGAAAGTTCATTGCCAAAAAAATTAATTACGGATAAACATATAGTATTCGATGTTATTTACGTCCCCTATGATACAAAACTATTAAGAGATGCAAAACAAAAAGGAGCACGTATTATTCATGGAATTGAAATGTTGTTACAACAGGGAATCGCACAATTTAAGCTTTATACAGGTTATGATGCACCGGAAGAAACAATGAGAAATGCATTATTAGATCATTTGAATCGTAAAACAAAATAGTATGAAAAAAAATTATTGTTTGCCCATAATTAGAAATAAGAAAAGTGAGGTATTGGAGGTTGTACATACAAATATAACTGGCTATAGTTATTTTGAAGTATGGCTTGATTATATTGATGACGTTGATGAAATGTTTATTAAACAACTAATGGTATTAAAAGAGAAACTTATTCTATTATTTCGAAGGCAAAATCTTGAAAAAGCAAAAATGGGATCAACAAAAAAAATAAAGTTCATTTCTCTTTTAGAAGGATCTCAATCGTTTATTGACCTGGATATTTTTGATCAGAAAGAAGAGTTGGAGTATATCAAAAATAAAAAGTTAAATATTAAAAAAATAGTTTCATATCATAATTATAAAAAGACGGTTGAAAACAATACACTTAAAAAGATTGTTGATACAATGAATACTTATAAACCATCCATCTATAAAATAGCGACGATGTGCACTGAACAAATGGATGCGTTAAGACTTTTACGATTGCTTTTGCAATTTAAGAAAAGAAATTTAAAGTATATTGTTTTGGGGATGGGTGAATTTGGTATTATTACACGAATTTTTGGATCATTATGGGGTAATGAAATGATATTTGCGCCAAGACAAGATAATGAACAATCTGCTCCAGGACAACTAACAAAAGATCAATTAGAAGTTATTTTTAATATTTTGAAATATTAATATGGCAGGAAATACGTTTGGGCATTTATTTAGGATAACGACATTTGGTGAATCCCATGGAGGATGTGTGGGTGTAGTGATTGATGGATGTCCTCCAAATTTTGAGATTTCCAGAGATGAGATTCAAAGAGAACTTGATAGAAGAAAACCGGGTCAAAGTTCCATCACCTCCCCACGGAAGGAACAAGATGAAATTCATATTTTGTCCGGTGTTTTAGATGGCAAAACAACAGGAACGCCAATTTTACTTCTCGCATATAACAAAGATGCAAATCCTAAAGATTATCAACATCTTAAAGACCTCTATAGACCTGGACATGCTGATTTTACCTTTCAGATGAAATATGGCATCAGAGACTGGAAAGGAAGCGGAAGAGCATCAGCACGTGAGACACTGGGTCGAGTTGCAGCAGGATCAATTGCAAAAAAATACTTAAAAGAAAAATTAAATATTGAAATTTTTAGTTTTGTTGAACAAGTAGGAGATATTAAAACTGATATCGACATTAATAAAGTAACTTTGGATAATATTGAATCAAATATTATTCGTTGCCCTGATAAAAAAATAGCGGAAAAAATGATCAAACTGATTGAATCGGTTAGAGATGAAGGCGATTCTATCGGTGGTGTAGTTCGCGGAGTAATAAAAAATGTTCCTGTTGGTCTTGGAGAACCGGTTTTTGATAAATTGCCTGCTGATTTGGGTAAAGCTATGTTGAGTATCAATGCAGTAAAAGGATTTGAAATTGGATCAGGTTTTGAAGGCGTTAAACTTAGCGGAAGTGAACACAATGATGAATTTTATATTGATGATCAAAAAAAAATAAGGACTAAAACGAATTGTGCCGGAGGAACATTAGGTGGTATATCAAACGGTGAGACGATTCATTTTCGTGTTGCTATTAAACCCGTATCTACTATTAGAAAACAACAAAGTACGATAAATATAAATAAGAAACAAATAACATTGAACGCAACGGGACGTCATGATCCATGTGTACTACCTCGCGCAATCTCAATTATTGATGCCATGTCCGCACTGGTTTTAATGGATCACTATTTAAGACATAAGGCGCAAAATTTATAAATATGGATAATAATGTATTAGAAGGATGGCGAGCGCAAATAGATGAGTTTGATAACGAACTGCTTCAAACACTTTCAAAACGAATGGCCGTTGTAAGAAATATTGGAAAGTTCAAAAAAACACATGGAATGACCGCGCTTAATGAAAAAAGATGGCAAAAAGTTTTAAAATCAAAACTTTCAAAAGCTTCCTCATTAAATTTATCTAAGAAATTTATAAAAAAATTATACGACCATATTCATCAATACTCGTTAAAGATTGAACAACTATGAGACATATCAGCATTATTGGATTTGGAAGATTTGGAAAAACACTGTATCGTCTTATGAAAGATGATTACATTGTTACGCTTCATGACAGAGGGAAAATAGATTCTCACAAGATCGAATTGACGAAAAATACAACAATTTCCAAAGATCTAAACCAAGTCTATAAAAATTCTGTCATCTTTTATGCTGTTCCAATCTCTGCTTTTAAAGCAGTAATTGCATCTCATAAAAAATATTTTCAGCCAAATCAATTGTTAATCGATGTCTTATCAGTAAAATTGTATCCCGCTAAAGTTCTCATTAAATATCTAAAAAAAAGTAAAACTCAAGCATTATTAACCCATCCGATGTTTGGTCCCGATAGTAGTCAAAATGGTTTCTCTGGATTACAAATAGTAATGAATAAATTTATGGCTGATGATCAAAATTATAATTACTGGAAAAATTACTTTATCCGTAAAGGATTAAGAGTAATCGAAATGTCAGCTCGTGAACATGACAAGCTAGCAGCGGAGTCTCAAGGTGTAACTCATTTTATTGGAAGGCTTTTGGAAGAGTTTAAATTTAAGCCGACAAATATTGACGCACTCGGATCAAAAAAACTGTATGAAATTATGGATCAAACTTGCAATGATACTTGGGAACTTTTCCTTAATTTACAAAATTTTAATCCTTTTACCAAAAAGATGCGTTTGCGGTTAGGACATTCCTACGATAAATTATACAATCGGCTCCTACCTATTAATGTCAGCTCTAAGTATATTATTTATGGTATCCAAGGTGGGATTGGAAGCTTCAGTGAAGAAGCGGTTCTTTTTTATCTGAATAATAAAAAGGTTAACAATTTCAAAATTAAATATTTATATACTACAGAAAATGTACTAAAGAGTCTTCATCGGGGAAATATTGACTTTGGTTTATTTGCTATTCAAAATGCCGTCGGAGGAGTGGTCCAAGAATCAACTTATGCGATGGCCAGATATAAATTCAAGATCTTAGATGAATTTGTAATTAAAATAAAACATTTTTTAATGAAGCGAAAAGATGTCGACATTACTCATATTAGAAATATCCTTGCTCACCCACAAGTTTTTAAACAATGTCAAAGTACCTTAGCTCGAGAATATAGAGCTTTTAAGTTGATAAGCAGCAAGGGGAACATGATTGATACTGCCCTTGCGGCAGAAGCACTTTCAAAAAATAAAATTCCTAAAAATACAGCAATATTAGGACCTGGCAATTTAGCTCCCAAATATAACTTTGATATCATTGGAGAAAATTTACAAGACGATAAAGAGAACCTTACAACTTTTTTTTTGGTCAAACGGTAAGATCACCATTGACATATTGCAAGTAATTTGCAATAATAATGCTATGACCAAAATAGGGTATAGATTTACAAGACCTCGAAGGTTGATATTTGAAGTTCTTGAACAACATATCAAACCAGTTTCCACACAGGACATATTTCAGTTTCTAAAAAAAAGAAACAAGTATATCGATTTAACCTCAATCTACAGAACGCTTGATTTAATGAAAAAAGCAACCATCGTCAATGAAATTGAATTTGGTGACGGTAAGAAAAGATATGAGTTGGTGAAAGGTAAAAATCATCATCATCATTTGGTTTGCAAAAATTGTGGAGACGTTGAAGATATTGAAATACGGGAAGAAAAATTAATGAAGGCGTTAAAAATAGAAACCGATTTCAAAATTGAAAAACACACGTTAGAATTTTTTGGCCTTTGCGACAAATGTAAGTAATATGTCTACGTTTTTTTTGATTATTCTTGCAAGTGTAGTAACCAGTCTTATTTCCTTTGTCGGGATTGTGATTATTAATGAAAAAATCAAAGACAAACTAGAGTATTTTCTCATTAGTTTCGCCGCAGGGGTTCTACTATCCACGGCGTTTTTGGATCTTTTACCTGAAGCACAAGAATCCGCCGGAGAATCTTCAATTTTTTTATATGCGCTTCTTGGTATTGTCATTTTTTTCTTTTTAGAGCGAATTATTGTTTTACTGCATCATCATGATGATGATAAACCGGTTATAGATCCTTCTGTTACTTTAGTTCTCATCGGTGACTCAATACATAACTTTTTTGACGGTCTGGCGATTGCAGCGGCTTTTTTAATAAATCCGAGTTTGGGATTAACCACCACTTTGGCAATCATCGCTCATGAGATACCTCATGAAATCGCTGATTATAGCATCTTTATTCATGGTGGATTAAAGAATACAAAGGCTTTATTTTATAATTTTCTATCAGCGCTGACAGCTGTCATTGGTGGAATTCTTGGCTTCTATTTCTTGAGTATTTTTGAGAAATTTAGTTTTATAACTATATCGATGACCGCCGGAATTTTTATCTATATCGCATGTACTGATTTAATACCTGAAGTTCATCGCGACTATAAGGAACACAAAAAATGGACGCAAACAATATCCTTTCTTAGCGGAATCATAATTATTTATTTACTACAAACACTTATTAAACACTAAATATTTTGGCTCATGAATAACTTTCTCTTGCTAAATATTGCAATTATATTGTTTCTTTTATTAGTAATTTTGGAGAATAATTTAAAATATAATCATAAACGTTTAAGCTCAATAGGAGTTAAATTATCACCTAAATTTTTACTGCTTTTCGTACTGGGTGGTTTTTTCTTGATCTTATTATTGTTCATTAAAGGTCCCCAAACTTTTATCTATTATTACGCAAGAATTACTTTTATTTTTCTTGTTTTAGGTCATAGTCTTTGGTTATCTCTGAATAAGAAGAAATTAGAAAAAGGACTACTTATATTATCAGGATTAATAATTATTTTATACCGATTTACGTCTCCTTCTTTAGTCTCCCATAATTTTTTTTTGCTGTACGCAATTTTATGGTTAGCTCCCTTCTTCTTTCAGGTAAAAATTCTTAATTTAAAGAGATTTTTAGTTATCAGCATGCTTTGGTTTATATATGATTTTTCTTATATTTGGTTATCAGATCTGTCTTACAAAGTCCATCAAACAACTAACAGTATCAAGTTTCCTTTAGCTATTGTAATTGGCGAAACATCTATAGGAATTGCGGATTTATTTTGGGCTGCCATGCTTATAACTTTATTGAAATACAGACGCCAAAAAATTATTGCTATAGCTACTTTAATATCAAGCAATCTTCTTTTAGGATGGTATTCATATTCTTTTGCGAATATATCAGGATTTCCGTTATTGGTTTTGTGGGTACCTTTAGGACTTATTGTGATTAAAACACAATCGAAAAGTTAATTTACATACTCCACCTCAAGAGTAAATGTCGATTTCTCTGTCGATTATTTAGCGTTTTTGTCGGATTGATGAATACCAAAAGTATTACCTTCCGTGTCTATAAAATATCCTTGCCATGCCATGCCGGTTATTGCGTGTTTCGGCATAGCAACTTTTCCACCAGCTTTTACTATTTCTGCCGCAATTTCATCAAAATTCTCAACTTGAACAGTGCATACATATGCATTCGTACCTTGTCCAAGTTTTGGCGCCGGACAAAGACGTTTTAACAAACCGCCATTAATACCTGGCTCTTTACTGTCTTGTAGCGCTGTCATTATACCCCAATAAGGAGGATTATCCATCCACTTAGGAAACTCCCAGTTAAAAACTGCTTTATAGAACTTTATTGCTCGCTCAACGACATCTGCTTGGATTTCAAAATGCACTACTCTATTCATAATCTTCTTAATTATATTCTAATACATTTCATTTTCATTGTAAAATTTCTAACAATAAGTCCTGAAAGATTTTGTGTGATATCAAATCCCAACTACATCCCGTTGTGTTAAATCAAATAAAAAAAATCTAAGATGATAAAATAAATTCATGGTGGATACAAACAACTTTCCAAAAAAAGATAATACGAAATCATTCTTTGTTTTAGTCAGTATCTTACTTTTGCTACTTTACACAAGTATTAATTTATATTTAATTTTTCAAACAAACCTCTCTCAAAATAAATCTCAAAAAGTCGAAGCCACGACTAGATCCATTGGACTTTCTAATGATTTAATACCTGATGCGGTATTGGGCCAAAAAGATTTTAAACAAACATCAAACAATGAGATTGTTCCAAATAAAATTGGACTTCCAGAAGGAATTGCTGTAGATAAATCAGTAAAACCAAATAGAGTGTATATTTGGGACGGATTTAATAGTAGAGTATTGGGATTTTCATCTATAGGAAGCTGTTTAACCGGACCAAATATGGATAAGCCTTGTACTAATAGCAGTGACTGTGATGGTAGAATTTGTGATATTGATAGCACGAAATCTCCAGACATAATCATCGGCCAACCCGATGGTTATTCAGGTGCTTGCAACGGTGATAACACCAAATATGTCAATCCAACAGCAAAAACATTATGTGGACGCCATTACCCTCGTGTACTTAGTCAACTTGAGTCAGAAGAAGCAACGACATTATCAACAGATAATGAACATAATTTTTATATATTTGATAAATGGAATAATCGAGTGTTGAAATATAATGATCCATTTGCAACTGATACTGAAGCCGATTTCGTCTGGGGACAACCTGACTTTACATCGCGTGAATGTAATCAAAACAAAGCTATCGACAATCAAACAATATGTGGAAATGCTGACACTAAGTCAATTTGGATTAATGGAGATAACACTTCATCTGGGGTTGATGTAGATAAATATGGAAACGTTTGGGTTACAGATCAAGCGAATAATCGGGTATTGAGATTTCCACCAAATAGTAAGAATGCAGATTTAGTTGTAGGACAAGACGATTTTAATACTATTGATAATTCAGGTTGTAATGTAGATGAATCACGCATTGGTGCTATTGATCCGCCTCTAGAGCAAGAATCTTTAACGAGCAAATTATGTCGACCTAAATCAGTACAATACGATGACACGACTGATGTGTTATACATACTTGACTGGCCACATCCAACAAAATTAAGTAGAATAACCGTTTACTTGGGGCCATTTCAACCTGGCGTGGTAAATCGTTCTTTTACTGCATTGGTTATAGGTCTAAATAACGAATATCAATTTTCATTTAATCGCCCGACTGCTATCACTCTTGATCCATCACTACCGAATGCGATTTGGGTGAACGACAGTGGTTATACTCGATTAGTACTAATTCAGATTGATGGTGTCAAATGGCGTGCTGTTAAATTGCTTGGCAGAGAAAAAATAGATAAATATGCTTCATGGGGAGGTTCAGAATGTGACAAACCTGTAAATAGTTATCCTTGGCTTTGCATGTTTCGATCTGTTGGCTCAATTGGTATTGACGATCAATTGAACTTTTTTGTCGGAAATGAGAAAGAATTTCAGGTTTATCACTTCTCAAGTCCTATTCCTAACATCGATCTACTTCAAGGAAAAGCATATACGGCTGATCGAGTAATTTTACAATCTCAATATGATACTAAGATAGGTCAGGAACCATTACCGAATTCAATCAGTTCAAAAAGCCTCTTCATACCAAATTGGGGGGTATTTCTTGAAAATATTGGTAGAGATCAACTTGTTATCACTGACCAAAAACGTATTTTATTTTGGAATAATTATAAAACCATTTCGGTTTCAAAACCCGCCGATGGTATTTTATATCAACCCGGATTTAATTTGCAGCTTGGTGCCACTATTACTGCATTAACATCTGATCTTAAAAAACGATTGTGGATAGCGAGATATAATCTACCTATCGACATTTTTATATCCCCTTTAGCATCCAATCAAAAACCATATTTCAATATCCCACAAGAACTACCATTTAAACAAGGCGGATCAATAAAATGGATAACGCCTACAGGACTTGCATATGATAATAAAAGAGATATTTTATGGCTTGCTGATTGGCATAACTATCGTATTTTACGCATAAGAAATCCACTTGACGTTAGAAAAAGAAATGTTGATTTAATTATAGGACAACCTGACATGACAACAAAAACTCCGCATTGTAACGGAAAGGGCATTGGTGCAGATGCCTTTGGTTTTGGAAATATAATTGGATTAAAAATTGATAAGTCGGGTAATTTATTTGTCATTGATGGTCAACATGAAGGATGGGATTGTAGTAATAATAGAGTTCTTGAATTTGACGCTGTGGATTTAAATAAGGCATCTGGATTTCCATTTGATCAATTAAAAGCAAAAAGAGTTTATGCAAAAGACAACTTCACTGATACGGTTGACCAAAATCCGAAAAATCCTCAAACTCCCATTTCCGTTGGATTTAACAAATTAGGTCAAATGATAATGACCGTCGATGGATATGGCAATGGTCTTAATGACCGATTGTTTTTATATGATAAACCAACTCCTTTTTGTTCAAGAAATTGTTCTGTACCATACTCAAGAGTATTACCAATTGAAACAGCACAGCCCTCCGATGTATTCTTCGACTCGGAAGGTAACATGGGCTTACCGGATCACTCTTGGAGTCGAGTATTATACTTCAAAAAACCTTTCTGACAAACCATCTATCGGTTAAACGGCGTCTGTTTATTTTGATAATATTATTGCATGAAGAATTTTCTCTTTGGTTTTATCTTAGGATTAATAATTACAACTTTTTTTTCTGTTATTTTTCAGAAGTTTAATTCGAAAATAATATCACCTATTAGTAATAATAGAAGTACAACAAAAACTCTTCCTCTGGAAAAATACCAGATAAAAAATCTTCAAAAAATAAGCTTGAAACCGCAAAAAATTAAAATTGTAAAAAATCTTAAAGATGATTTGAAATTCAGCTCATACCTTTATTACTCAGATATAGATACCAAATCTTTAGGTTATAAAAAGAACTATCGAGTATCGGGATTAATTAATATTCCAAAACAAAAAGGTAAATATCCTGTAATTGTGATGCTGCGCGGTTTTGTCCCAATTGAGAATTATACCTCCGGCACGGGGTCAAGACATGCTGGAGGGACGCTGGCTCAAAACGGTTTTATTACTATCGCCCCTGATTTTTTAGGCTATGGTGATTCAGAATACCCACCGGTTGACGTCTTTGAAGCCCGTTTTTTAACCTCTGTCACGGCTATCTCAACCATCAAATCGGTAGCAAATATCAATTCAACTCTCGAGGAATACGATATTAATGGCATAATAGCTGATTTTAATAATATTGGCATCTGGGCACATTCAAACGGCGGTCAGATTGCACTGACAGTTCTGGAAATTGAAAAAAAGATTTATCCGACTGTACTTTGGGCTCCGGTGACCAAACCGTTTCCTTACAATATTTTATATTACACGGATGAATATGAAGATGAAGGAATGTTATTGCGGAAAAAGCTGGCTGAATTTGAAAAAGACTATGATGCCCGTTTGTTTTCAACAACGAAATATTTATCAGAAATATCAAGTCCTATCCAACTCCATCAAGGCACAGCTGATGACGCTGTCCCAAGACAATGGTCTGATGAGTTTTATAGCTTAATGAAAAGCCAAAAAAAAGAAATCGAGTATTTTGTATATCAGGGAGAAGATCACAATATTGCGCGTGGCAGTTTTAGTACAGTAATCAATCGTAGCATTATGTTTTTTAAAAAATATCTGCTTGACAATTCCAACTAATTCTTATACTTTTAACCCTCTCTTTTTGACCTCTTCTACGATTTTCCCAGCAAGCGGACGACAGCTACAATGTTTGGCATGGCCGAGATGCCATATGATTCTCTCATCAAGATTTGGGTTTTTTGGCATTTTGTTGGCTAAATGCCAGACTTTATTAATCTTGTTCATAATTTTTTTACCAGAGGTTAAGAATTTATTCTCGTATCTTAAGCACAATCTTACCTCGTGGGTGAGTTTCTTGATGACTTGCAGCCTCCTTGATCTTGTCAAGTGAATACACTTTGTCTATTGATACTTTAATTTTCCCATTATCTACAAGTTCTGATAACCGATTTAAGTCTTCAGTATTAGTCTTTGTACGCTGACCTACAGCAGTAATATTTTTTTCTTTTGCCAGTTTTTCATCCGGCTTTCCAAGCATAGAAACTAAAACTCCGCCATTTTTAAGCACGCCAAACGATTTATTTGTTGTTTCGCCACCAACTGTATCAAAAACAGCATCATAATCTTTTAGTATTGTCTCAAAAGCTTGTGTCTTATAATCAATTACTTCATCGACACCAAGTTTCTTAACAAATTCTATATCATCAGTATTTACTGTTGTTGTCACGTAGGCACCAAGAAACTTCGCTAGTTGAATCGCAATATGACCAATTCCACCGGCTCCACCATGAATCAAAATCTTGTTATTCTTTGCCAATTTAATATGTTCTTCCAATGCTTGTATTGCGCATGTTCCTACAAGTGGCAAAGCACCGGCCTCTTCAAAACTTGCTGTCTTAGGTTTTAGAGCAGTGTTACGACTATTTGCTTCTAAGCTTTGCGCAAATGATCCTGAGCCTCCGTTTAAAATGATGGCCTGTCCGTATACTTCGTCTCCAATTTTAAAATTAGTGACATCAACATCTATCTCTTTGACTATTCCTGCAAAATCTCCACCCAATGTTACAGGAAATTGCAAAGGCGCCATTTGTGCAAGATAGCCGGAGCGGATTGCTAAATCAACCGGATTAATACTTGCTGCAAAAACGTCTATAAGAAGTTGCCCTTTCCTTAACGTCGGGTCAGGAGTATTATCATTAATTTCTAAAACGTCGCTTGTACCATATTTGTTAATTTGAATTGATTTCATAAAAAAATTATATCATCTACAAATTAGTAAAAATATGTTCCAAGCTGAGTAAATGTTTTACTCGCGACGTTAAACCAAAATGAAACTTTTCTTTCTCCTTGGTTTGCTTTGGTATTCACGATGAGTAAATTTGGGGCTGCCCATCCGGTCACATCTAATATTGTATAACCGGTTACGCGTTGAGCAAATAATTCCTGAATATCTAAATATTGAGAATTATCCGTGAAATTCTTTCCCGACGCAAAAAAAACATAATAATCGTTTACCACAGGTGTAGATTCTTTTAAAAATAAATATGAATTATTCGGAGACCATGTGTTATATGGTATTGATATACTATCAGAGACAATTTCTTTTTTGCTAAAAATATACTGCTTTGTTGGTACGGATTTTGATGAAGTATAAAAAGAATATTCAACATAATCACCTTGTTGTTGGCTTTCCATCTTGAGAGTCATTTTTCCATCAGGTGAATCCATAATCGTTTCTTGAACCGCATTCGACACAATAATTGTTGGGTTGGGAGTAGGGGAATCATGTAAAGCTGAAAAAGCACGACTCTCTACCTTATAACTTTGCTTAGCAAGAAATACTAAACTTACACCAATAATTAAGATAATTAAAGAGATCAATATTGATTTGCGTCTTAATGTCGCCATTTTATTGAATTCAAATTTACGATCCCTTAATAATTGTGACTTTTGTCCCCGGATTTGTATCATTAGCCCGGGTGGTATTGCCAGCGGTCGGAGGATCAGCCCATTCATAAAGCTTGGCTACATCAGTTGTTTTCATATTTACACAACCATGACTCATTCTGTGACCAAAGTTATTGTGCCAATAGGTACCATGCAGACTAAATCCGGCACTGGCAGGCACCTGATTGTTGGAAAAAAACATAACGTAGGGAACGTTGGGAAGGTTGTAATAATCGGCACCACTCCCCCCACTCATTGTTGTTGAGCGAATTTTTATCCAAATAGTGAAATCTCCCGTAGGCGTTTTACCCCATAAGCCAGACGAGATTAGCGTCTGCATAAATAAAGTATCTCCTTGGTAAGCTGATAATGTTTGAGTGGCAAGATTAACATAAATATGTTTCTCACCAGTGGCATTGCTTTCTCCCAGCACTGACTGATTGCCTATCCCCGGAGAAAGGTCAATGTTAGGGGTATTAACTTTTTGGTTTTCAAATATCCCGACTGCATTATTTTCAACTTTAAACTTCAGGCTTTCTTCACAACTTAAACTATTGGCACAAGGCATTGAATAATTTTTAGATACAACAGGATATATTAAACCTACCAAGGTGAGAATCACAATTAAATTAATTGGATACCGAAGTATAAAATGAATATTTTTTTTCCGTTTTCTTCTCACCATATTAGCATGATACAGAAAAAAACGGTTGTAAAGTTGCTTAATTAAACTGTTCGACCTTTATGTTCAAATCTTTGTCTTTATGGGTAAATACAAAAGCTATTGGTTTTTTGCGGTTATTGGTAATGTATAAATTTTGCAGAGCGCTGGTATAGGGATTTTTTTGCGAATAAAAGACTGACACTCCATCCTGTTTCGGAACATCGGCAATTTTCGCAAAATCATGACGGATTGGAGCTTCCACAATCAACCCGGCTTTCTTTGAAACTACATACATAAAAGATGCCAAGTGGCAGACTCCATCTCCGACCAATCGTCCGTCAGATTTAAAACCTTCGCTCGAAATAAAATGTGCATTTGTCGTTGTGGCTATTTTGTTTTTATATTTTTGCAAGGCCGTATCATGAAACGCAAAAGTTTGTCCCGGATTAAGAATTAACTTGTTAACGCTTGGGGTCTTAATTGTATCCCAAGAAATTTTTTCACCTTTTTTTACTCTCCCTCCCATATAAGCTATGGTTAACAAAATATTATCTGAAAATACATCATTAACATACGAATTACTATATCTATTCGATAAAGAATAGGTTGCCTGCGATAGTGTTTTATTTGAGTTCGATACCATTGGACAAACCAATGATATCAGCGATAAAATGACCAAAATCAATATTGTTTTTATCATATTGAATCATATATTATACTATAGGTCATTTATCAAGGTACAAGATTTAGACCCGCAGCGAGCCACGAAACCCCCTAGCGCCATAGTAAGAGGGCGCCGTGTTGTGATATACGAAGACATGGTCAAAGCGGCGATCAGCAAAGAGGGCACCGCCGAGTTTTCTAACATCGGTTGGTGTTTCCACCCAGCTTGATGTTTTCGTATCAAAAGCACCAAGTTTCTGCAACTCCCGATACTGTTCTTCCGCTAAAAGATCAATTCCCATAGCAAGAGCCATATCAATAGCATTATCTTTTGGTTTAAATTCTTTTCTCGACTCCTGCCCTTCACGGTCATAACAAACATTTCTGCGGCCAAGAGGGCTTTCCGCAGAGCAATCATAAAAAACGAACTCATTCGTCTTTTTATCATACCCGACAACATCCGGTTCACCGCCGGTTCTTTCCATCTCGAAAAGAGACCACAGTTTTTCAGAATTAGCTTGGAGCTTGTCTAGTACTTTAGTCCAGTCAAGACCTTTATGGCGGTTCATATTTTTCTCAAAACGGGCTTTCAAGCTCTCTAGTAGTTCTTCACGTTGCTCTTGTGACAACTTCTTTTTATTGCTTGTAATGTTGTTCATACTTTTATTTTACCAATTTCTTTTTCTTCTTTGGCTTTGCCTCCCCCGGTAAAAATGTTTAAGAACAGGGAAATTGACTTCGGGTTCAGTCTGCTGATTGATTTTGGAAGTTGATTGTCATTGTTGGAATATTTTTAGTGCTTAAATGCTGTATAATCAGTAGTTATCCATGTCAACAAATCCATGTCTAAACCTATAACCGTTGAAATACTGAAAGGATTCCTGGAGGCATTCAACAAACATAATCTGGATTCCATTATGGATTATTTCGCAAAGGATTGCGTCTTCTATATGCCGCGAGGCACATCCGCTCGTGGTGATCGGTATGTCGGGAAAACCGAGGTGCGAGCAGGTTTAGCAAAAAGATTTGAGGGTATTCCTGATGTGCATTACGGAGATGATCGGCATTGGGTGTGTGGCGATTTTGGAATCTCCGAATGGACACTCACTGGCACATCTGTATCAGGGAAAAAGATAGAAGTTCGGGGAGTGGACTTGCTTGAGTTCGCCAAGGGAAAAATCACCCGTAAGGATTCTTTCTGGAAAATCATTGAGTGACTGCGAAGTGCAAACCTATTTTGCAATAAATACACCTTTCTGAATATAAAATAATAACTTCATGTTATAAACAAAAAACCGTCGAAGTTGAGTCGTTAATATATAATATATATGTGAATAAAATAAAGATTCTGGCAATGTTTGGCATTTTTATTGCCATTTTTGATTTCTTATTTAGAGGAATAATGATATCTTACTCCTCACCAGTTGGTGGTTTTCTTTATCTTGATAATTTATTTATGATAGGTACTATTCCCTTAATAGCAATATTATCTTCCTATGGATTAGTTAAAGGCAAAATATTTGGTCTTATTTTTTCAATTGTACTTATATTAATATCTCTTGTTAAAATAATAGGAATTTTCGGTAGCGACAATTTTGCTGTATTAACTTTATCTTATCTTATTATATATAGCGTTCTTACTTTTTATAGTAGATCTCATGTGCATTTTAATATAAAAGTATTTACTTTGAGTAATGTGTATTTTATTCTTGGTTTAGGTCTAATTTTTTTTGGTCTTTTCTTAGGTTTTGTGTTTGAAGGTCCAACCTGTGGTACATGTGGAGGCGGTTTTACTATCCCTACTCCAGAATTAACGCTAATATTTCTACATATTCCTTATTACCTTAACTTTGATTATTCGCATTGTGCTGCTACGGGCTGTGCTATTTCGATACCTTTCCCAGTATTTCTAGACTTACACCTGAGCGGTCTGTTTCTAATACTTTTGGGTCATATTCGTAAACGCAGACGGGATAAACTAACTAATATAGCTAACTTACAGAATAACTAGAATTTCATCACCGGGAGTTACTCGGCTTCAAGACTCGGCGTACCTTCTGCCCAAACCATTAGATTGGAGAATAGATATTTTAGATAATAGATTATAGATTGTAGGCTGCGGGATAAAAGGAATTTTTAGCCGTTGACAGGAATTGTTCGAAAGTCTTAAACAAGTGTAGGAAACCTATAGATTTAAAATCGACAGAGTTGCTTTTACAGATGGATTACTGCTATTTATTAACGATAATTTTTTTTTAAACATATTTTTAAGTGGAGTTAAGAATTCATCTGCCCAAGAAGGAGTTAAAACTGCTACTCCATCAAAATCAACTTTAATCTCTTCCTTTAATAACGTTTCTTTTAATACAGGCTGAAAAGCTAACCACGCTTCTTTTCCTGCAGGACGGGATACAAGAGTTGTCCCAAATTTTTTTAATTCAATAATCATTATAAATCCTCGAAATTTATAATTGCATAACATCCATTTATAATGGTTTCAGTTTGTTTAATATTTAATTCTACATCATTATATTTTAAATATAATTGTGCATTTCCGGTTTGAAAGCAAAGTGAAAACGGATTTTTTACGATAATTGATCTTACAAACTTCAATCCATTTCCTCTAGATTCCGGGTATCTACCGGAAATAGTTTCTGTAAAAGCCATCTTTATAGCTTCACTGGAACTTACTAAATTTGGACGAACTCTCTTTAATGTTGTTAATATTCCTTGACCACGATCCGCCAGTGCTACTTTCCTGTCCCGAATAGAATATGAGAATAATACGCCGGGAATATCGGGCCAATTCCCTAAATTATGGTCGAATGAGTTATTACCGATTTCACCGGCAATCGCTGTCACTAAGGAAACAATATTAATTGGTGTAATTCTACTTAATGCCGATTGAAATGATTCGAGTCTGGCTTGAAATACATCACGAGTCTGACTGTATATATCAGGATTTGGAATTGATGGATGAGTTGATTCTGCCCAATTCCGTGCGATAACTTCAACATTTTGTAAGTAATGATCGATGTCTGACCGATTATAAAACCGGTGACCTTTCGGACCACTGCGTATTGAACGTAACCGACCGGAAGAATCCCATCGCCTTAGGGTATCTATGGATACTCCTATAAACTTGGCGGTTTGCCCGATTGATAATAGTTTTTGCATATATATATTCGTAAATCTGTGCATATTATACCATATCTATGCAAATCTATGCAATTATTTAAATCTACAGAATAATTAAAAACCGTGCTCCGAGCGGTAGAGGAAAAATTAAAGCCTATTTTTCTGGAACTACTTGAGAACTCCTGAAAAAAGCAGCATTAAAACCACAGCTGTAAAAGCTGCGAAGACACCAACAGTTTTAACAAATAGATTTACTGCTTCTTTTTTCTTCCCTTCAATTTAGAATCAAACTCCCGCGGTTTTATATTTAGACCACCAGAAGTTTAAAAAGCTTCCCATCGTGACGGTGTTTCATCAGGAACAACTCCAAGTCCGAACCCGTAGCTTTTATCATCATAAATTTGGATATCCGTGGCTACACGTTTGAGTCTACGTGAAGGCGCTTCAGGTAAATCACCGGCTTGCATTTCCGGTCGCACCAAATGAGCTAAATTAGTTAGATAGCCTGTTTGGTTTAATAGACCGAGGTGTCGAGCTACTGAAATATCAACAGCTACCGGATTTAAACCAATAGCTGCAAAATCAGTTTTTTTTAAAACACCATGATGTTCGTGACCTGTCAGGGTTTCATAACCATCAACGACTGTTAACACAGCTTGGCCTTTTCGTGCAAAATGATTTACTGTTGCCTGAATAAATGTAGCCATTCTTCTCATGATCAGCGAATCAACTTCCGATTCGGCAGCCGCACTTAACTTAGCATTGTATTCAATATTTGCTCGAGCAGGATCAGTTTCAGTGATAGTGCCCCTGATTTGTTGAGATTTGACCGGATCATTATGGACACGAAGCTGGGCACCTTCGGGTAAGTCCGGATGAAAATAGTCTCTTCGCTTTGAAGGATCGACTAAACCCATCAGATGCTTTGCTCCGCCGCTAAAATAATACTAACCATGTTCTTTTGGAAGAGCTAGATTCACCAAAGCAGTATAAGATGACGTATCGATGACCGATAATTCTCCGGTAAGGGGGATTTGGTTCAACTCGCGCAAATCTTTAAGTGCGATTTCTACCTGAGGATATCTTTGTGATAAACCATCCACAATACCTTTATAAATGTCTTGAGGTTTTGTTTGCCGGTGAGTGCCATAATAATCAGCAGAAGAAAGATCACCGATATCAATTTTGGATACGCCTGAAGTTATTAATTTTTCCAAAAGGCTTTTTAAGGCATCAGGATGGCTGCAACCCTGAGGAAATTCAGGATCTACGATATTCGGCCGTACCAGAACGGATTTGTCTTGAAGACCAAGCCAAAACTCGGCATTGCTTTTTTGGTGAGCATCAAGCACAGCGGTCAGGTTTCCGACTCTGCCCAAACCACGACTTGCATATACATCAGGATGGAGTGTTAAGGCATCGACACCTTTTGGTTGTTCAGCCGCACCCGGTTCTCCAGACATTAATATATATTAGCAGAAATTTTACATACATTAAACCCTGCGGTTATCCAATTATTAGTTCACTTCAAAAATCATCCGTTTATAGATTTTTCTTGTGAGCTCAACATCTTTTTTACAATATTCGCAGATTTCAGAAATCCTTCCTTCTTCAAACGCTTTAGCAACGTTTTTGCCTTCGATATCTCCACCCTTTGAACTAGGAAAACCGAATGCTTTGGCTAATTTATCTAAGCTCGGTTTATTTTGCATACCCCACTTATTCCATTCATACATGACATCATAAATTGGAGTGTTACAGTAGCGCCGGAATGATAAATCGCGGCTCGGCTTAACCCCTAATAGCATTGACCTTTGGTAGACAAATTTAAAATCAAAATCCATTAAATTAAATCCAATAAATAAATTAATGTCTTTGGCAATTTCCCAAAATCGTTGTAACATTTCTTTTTCATCGCCATATAATACTTCCGGTTTTCCGTCATCTACCGCATAACCGATGCAGGCAAGCCTGCCAAAGGTGCCGTCGAAATTAGTTGATTCTAAATATTCCTCGAACGATTTTTTTTCTTTTCCGTCTTCACTGCGAGATTCATGAAATTGTTTTAAGATATCTCTCATCTCACTCCCCGCCGGCAACGTTTCAATGTCAAAATATAATTTGCTCATAAAGTTTTAGAATTAAAATTGAATAATATTTCCAATTATATCAATTTGGAGAGATTAAAATGCATCGCGCCAGCCCAACTCACTCCAGGGGTGCTAAAGAAAATTAACTAAACTGGATTACTAATTTTTTACCGAGTGACGTAGCCAAGCGTGAAAGTAAACCAACAGACGGACTAACAGTCATATTCTCAATCCGTGAAATAACTGTTTGAGTTGTTCCTGCTGCTTTTGCCAGTTGTCTTTGAGAAAATTGCTTTTCAATTCGGGCTTTAATTAATTCCCGGGTAACCTGATATGCCGGTTCGCTTTTCTCCCATTCTTTTTTAAATCTCGGATCCTTTAATTGTTGTTCTAAATATTGATTAAAATCTAAGTGTTTCATATGCGACTATGATATCTTTTTAGATATCAGTTGTCAAGGGTTATTTTATATCGATTATTTGCAATATTGATTTCCTTTATTGGAGTCTTTTGAGTCTTCTTTCTAAAAATATGAAGAACCATAATATCTGCGTTTTTTGCAGTTACACAGATAATACGAATATTATCTTTACCTAATATTCTCAACTCCCAAAAGTGAGTCTTGATTATTTTCTTCAGATTTGGAATTGCTGAAGTTAAACCAAATTCCCTAATGTATTTAAATTGCCGTAAAATCTTCGTTCTCAATTTAGGTTGACATGAATCAAGAAATTCCTGGATTGGCGAAATATTGTTTGGATGTGTAAAAAAACTAATCTTATATATCACCGTTATAGATTAATAAAGACAATCAGTAAAATTCAACGGATTATAATCATCAAAAAGTGTGATTTGGATTGAAAGAGGACTCTGTAAAATAATTTCCGCTCCATTTCACTCCGCTAGTTTTTCAACCCTCGTGGTTGGGAATACTACAGCTCAAGAAAATAAACTGGGGCAAAGGCAACAACTCCGGCAATGAATTGCAGTGCCAATATTCCCAATGCTTGCTTCGGCTTTTGTGGTAACCACTTGATTGCGAAGAAGGCAATAATTGGCAACTGACCACCCATGAGTAGTTGAAAAATGTGGGCGGCTGTTCCCTCATCCTCGCTACGCACAACTCCAAAAACCGCCAACCAAACAAGGGTAAATATCAATGCAGTAGCTGACATGGCTAGCGGAAGCCAAGCACTTGTCTTGCTCAATAAATTCTTCACATCTGAAGTATATCAAAGAATGTTCTAGTTTCGTGCATTGTGCTCCGAGCGGTAGAGGAAGTTAGACCCTATTTTTCTATAACTACTTGGGAATTCCTGAAAAAAGTAGAATCAAAATCACAACTGTGAGAGCTGCGAAGATACCGACAGTTTTAACAAATAGATTTACCGCTTCTTTTTTCTTCCCTTCAATAAAAAGCTGAAGTGGTTGATAAAAAAATAGATATGCCATTACCGCAACGGAAAGGGTGAGTAATGATAAAAATGTAATTGGAGCAAAAATAGTATCAGGCTTGTTTTTTAGAGGTTGGATCACGAAAGTCATAACAGTGACAATTAGGATGATATATGCCGAAGCGCTAAGGGCATTAATAATAGGATTCTTAGACATATGTTGATTATATCAATTTTGCTCCCCCTGGCCCCGATTAAATCGGGGCTGGCCAAGGATATTAGAACCTTTTACTATCAGGTTTCGTCTTAAAATCATTCAAACATTCTTTTGATATACTTATTTTATGGATCCGCAGAATCAACAACCGGTTCGTCAACCGCCTTCTCTAAATATTCCACTGGTTTATCCAGTTCCACCAAAACACAAATCATCTGCAGTATTAATTATTGGAGTTATCTTACTTCTTATAGTTGTTGGAATTATTGCTTATTATATGGGAACGAAGCAATTCAGGAAAAGTACTTCTTCAGCTGTAAATCCTACCTATGTGGTTGAATCAACCTTAACACCAACGCCAGTCTTTACAGAATCAGAACCTACTCAAAAGGTAGAAATTAGTAATCCTCCTGTATCTTCTCTGGATAAAGAGGTTCAAACTAGAACTTATATTAATGAAATAGCAGGTTTTAAGATAGTTTTTCCTAGTAGTTGGCAAATTCCAAATAGTGTATATAAAAATCGAATAACACCTTCGGGCGATGGCCCGGGACCGGGTGTTGGTTTCCAAATTTCAAAAACAACAATGAATAATACTACCTTTCCTTTGATAAATTTAGAAGCGATTTTTTTTGATATGAAAGATGCAGATTTAGTAGGTCAAGCTAAAGCTTACTGTTCTTGGTTACTAAATCCCGGAACTACAGTCAAAACAAAAGAAATATTGGTTGGGGGTCATAAGGCAGGATATATTGAAAACATAATAACTCAAGATGGTTCAAAGCACTATGCTTCTTGTACTATGGTTTATGGAAATCCTGGATTGAATATTACATGGCACAACGACACAGAGGCCAAAGGTGACATAGATGAAATTCTAAATAATATTACCTTCTTATAGAAGTTTGAGAAAGTATTAAACTGAATAATGTGGTATTAACGCCTGTTGTTGTTATAGTAGATTAGATTATCCTAACACTCTAAACTAGAGTTACTCTCCTTAATAGAATACTCATTTAGAATGGCAAACAATCTCCTATGGAGACTATTCGATAAAATTACTAAAAGATTATAAATTGAATAGTAATGTATATGAAAGAGTTTGATAATATTATAAATACGATAAAATTTAACTAAAAATAAAGATATGGAAGAGAATAATATTCTCAATCAAATACAAAACCAAAATACGGTAATTTCTAAATCCTCACAACATATGAATTATTATAAATATGGATTTTTTTTGATGATATTTGCTTTAGTATCGCTAGTTACATTCGTCTTCTTTCAGCAAAAAAATGATCAAAATAATGCACAAAATAAAGAGGAAGCTATTGTAACAACGGTGCCATTTTCGAACGATGGTCAAACAAGGGTAAGTCCTACAACAGATCCATATTCAAACTGGAAAACATACAGTAATGAAATCTTTAGTTTCAGATATCCACCGACCTGGGATACACATATTGTTGGTCAACTTCCATCACATGCTTTAATGGTAGCTCCTCAGGAAAAAATAGATGATGTCAAAAAAATTCAAGGTGGGTTTGGTGGTGGTAAATTTCTAACGTTTACTATTGATTATCGAGATGCTCCGCCAGATATAAAAACAAATGAATATCAAACTGTGACAACGGAATCCATTGTTGTTGGGGGAGTAACTGGGACCAAATACAATGTTGATATTATTCAAGATAGTCCAGGAGTCGAAAAAGGAGATAAAGTAATCACCATTATAGTAAAGGTAAATAATGTATATATAAATGCAGATTTATTGGATATGAATTATCTTAATGAATTTAATCAAATAATCTCAACATTTAAATTCAAATAAAGGAAGACAAAAACAAGTTAAAAAGTATTAATAAGCTTCTATTTATTTCACAAGTTCGAGTGAATTCGCTTGGGGTACACAAAATTGGGTTGTTACAATAGGCTAAAAAATTTGCTCTCCCTAGCGGATGAAGTAAGAACTATCTTCTATTGATGATTCTCCGATTTTATTTTATCGATACTTATAAATAGGAAGATTGTAAAAGTCTTTTATTCTGGTCTTTGAACGTTATTCTCGTTACCAGAACAACAGTATCCCTTTCCATTAAATACTTCGCAATGACCACCGTTTGTAAGACAGTTAGAAACCATATCGCAATATGCTGGTTCATCACAAGTACAGTCTTTTTGACATGATGATATTGGTGTTGAATCGCAAACGATTTGGTTTTTACATACTAATTGTTTTGAACATCCAGCAGCAGAACAAACTTGATCACAGGTTCCATCGTATAGTTTACATCGACTACATTTATCTGGAAAGCATAGTGGGCAATCTTTTTGGCAATTTGAACAATCTGCTCCCTTTATTGGAACATCACTTCTAATATATCCACAACCACATAATTTACTGATAATTAAATCCCAGTCTGGATGGTAATTGCCACCCAAACATACATTAAAAAGGTCAAGGGGGCTTGTAGGTTCACATACATATTCATCTTCTCCCATTGGCCCTTCTTCTAAATCTGAGTCTTTGATATTATTAAATTCTGATTTATGGAGACAACGTATAGGAAATTTTCCTGAACTNCCGAATCTCGATTTAAGAAACGGATCTGAATCTAGTTTAGATCGATCTAACTTCCCGTTAACACATTTCACTCTAACCTGACATTTTTTTGAGTTCCATTCAACGTTTTCTGGATCATCCTCATTCCAAACCCTATAATTTAATTTACTAACACATCGTCCGCAGAAATTATTTGGACCGAAATTAGATGTAGTTATATTTGTAGTCTTTTTATTAGGTGCTATCTTGCGTGGACTTGATTCGTTATTATAATATGTACTTTTTGTTATGTTCTTTGACACAATAGTTGGAGTCAACCGATTATTTGTTGTTTCTTTCGCTACCAACTTATATATTATTGCTTCCTTTTGAGTTGATTGACGAAATATTAGAATAATTCCTAATGTTAAGATGATAAGAAATCCTAGAATAGCATAAATGGCAAACTTACTTCTTTTGATTCTTCTATGAAGTTGAGCGATGTCGTTCTCCATTAATAATAAAAGTAGTTTAAATTAGAAGATTTATCAACAGGAATAATATTTTTAACAATATTAAACGGAATTAGAGGATATGTTTCCTGTAGTTATTATATTATTTTAGATTGTTATAACAATCTAAAGTTTATTTGCTCCCCCGAGAGGACTCGAACCTCTAACATCCTCGTTAACAGCGAGGCGCTCTACCAATTGAGCTACAGGGGAATTTGCTTTAAATATTCTTTTCCGATTCCACTTTTATAATATTTTTCTCTTCTTCGTGCTGCTTTTCTATCTCCAACAAACTCTTTGAAAATTAATCGCCACGGACAATATCCTTTAGTTGAAAAAACCTGTTTACTATTATGTTCTTTAATTCTTTTATCTACATTTGCACTTAATCCAACATATATTCTTCCATCTTTGTAGCTCCTTATTGCGTAAATCCAATACATTCAATAATTATACGCTTCCCGCTCCCTGCCTGCCGGCAGGCAGGTACCAATTGAGCTACAGGGGATAATAAATTATCAATTTTAATGATCAATTATCAAATAAATAAAATCATCCAATTTTCAAGGTACAAAGAAATTATTGTAAGCCTTATTATAGACTCGGGTCAGCTTTTTTTCAATATATGGAATATGTAAGAAGATCTTATAACGCTCTATTTATCGAAAAGTATATTTTTCTCCAGGATTCAAAGTATCTAAGTTTACTTAATGTTTGAACAAAATCATCCTTCCATTTAACAAAATCATTATAAGTTATCGTGCCGTCACTGTCATAATCTCCCCTGTCTTTACTCGTCGCTGAAGTAGGCTGAGGCGTAATTCCCGTCGGCAAGGCTGTCGGATATGTGGTGGAAACCGGAGTCGTTAGCGTAGGTTGAAGAGAATTGGTCGGTGTGGGAAGAGGACTTCCTCCGGTTACTTTGTCTAATGCTGCTTTGACGTCTATCCTTCCGGCGCCAAATTTAATATCTTTACCTGAAGTTCCTAAATCAACCGCACTACTTTCTATAATCTGTCTAACCTGTAGTGAGGTAAGACTGGGATTTTTTGATAATACTAATGCGGCCAGTCCAGCGACGTGAGGAGACGCCATGCTAGTCCCCGTAAGTATATTATATTTATTACCAGGCCACGTTGAAGCAATGCAAGTCGCATCCGTACAAGTACTTGATCCACCCGATGGATTTCCTCCCGGAGCAGCCACGTCGACACATGTACCATAACTGGAATAATGAGCCAATTCATCGCTTGGACCAGTTGCTGAAACTGTAATTACATTTGGATCACTGGCTGGATAGAGAGAGTCAGCATTGTTTCCACTACTGTTTCCGGCGGCGACAACGACAACGACATTTTTTTTAACAGCATTACTGATTGCATCTGCCATCGATTGACTGCTACCGGATCCACCAAGACTCATATTTATTACCCTGGCACCATTATCAGCTGCATAATTTATCGCCGACGTGACAGTTGACAATGCAATATCTTTACCTGAACAGCCGACTTTTAAAGCCATTATCCCGACTGTCCAGTTTATTCCTACTACTCCAGTAGTGTTATTACCTACTGCTCCGACAGTACCGGCCGTATGAGTGCCGTGTCCGACATCATCCTGCATTCCACAACCGGTGAAATCTTTAGTAGCAACTATATTGCCTTTTAAATCCTCGTGATTGACGTCGATTCCAGAGTCAATAATTGCAGCGATTATACTTTTTGATCCCGTGGTTTGATCCCAGGCTTGCGGTGCTTTAATTTTTGTCAGCGCCCACATTTTATTGTAATAAGTATCATTGGGCACTGCCAAAAAATCGTAGAGATAATTGGGTTCGGCATAGTCGACTTCTTTCTGTTGATTTAAAAAATTGACGATATCTTTGACTTCTTGTTTGCCGTCAGTATTTAAAGCAAAGACATTATTGCCGATTTCATCCGTTGCATTCGCTTTTTCAGCTCCAATTTGTTGTGATAAATTATCTATTTTTTGTAGCGTTGTCTCCGGAGCCGCTCCACCGCTTATTCCAAGAGTAATATCTTGCCCTAAATTTTGTAATTTTCCAAGAAAATTATCTTCTCTGTTTAGTCTTTCTTTAGCCTTTATCTCCAATAATATTGGCGATTCCTTATATTTGACAATCACCGAATTATCTACATATTGATCCTGAGCACCCTGACCAAAAACCATCGTTGGCATGAAAAAAAATACTAACAATGTGAACAGTATTTGAATGGTTTTATGGTAATTCGAGCGTTTCATAAAGATAATTTGGTTCGGCGTATTCAACCTCCGGCAATTGTTTATACGATTCTATTACTTTCAGTATATCTAATTTCCCGTTCGTTTTAACTACATAAAGATCCGTCACTTGTTTCGACTCGGGACTAAGATTCGTTTCACTAAGAATACCTAATGTTTTATTTAACGACTCAAACCGAACCCATCTATCCTCGGGAGTTTTTTTATTGGTTATCCTTGTCTTGAAATCACCAAAAAAAAACACTATACGATTGATGATGTTCTTAGCTTTTTTTTGACGATCTAATACTAATAGTTTCAAATTGTTGGTCGCTTGCCCCGGTTTATATTTGACGATAAATTCCGTCGGAGAATATCTGGTTTTCGGTATTGACTGTCCATATACCAAACTACCATGAATCAACAATCCTAAAGCCAAACTTATTGATATCAAAAACAATATTTTATTAAACACAATTCAAGTATAGCAAAAATATGGAAGGTGAGATTATCGGATAATCGAAGAATAAATGACTACTTAACTAATTTTTCCTTCTGCAATAACCACATGATAATTCCTTTTTGAGCATGCATTCTATTTTCTGCTTGATCAAAAATTATTGAGTTATTATGATCAACTGCATCACGGGTGATTTCATAATTGATGTGGCATGCCATGCAATGCATAATTTTTGCTTTTGGAGCATATTTATCGATTAAATTACCATTTAGCTGATACGGCATAAATGTCTTAATTCTGCCTTCGTATTCTTTTTTAAATTCAGGTAATACTTTGCCATTCTTAAAAAACTCCATATCCATCCATGTGTCGGTGTGTACATAATCTGCATCCTTAAGTGCTGACTTTAGATTTAATGTTCGCTCTACCAAGCCGGTTTTATCGGCCATCTTATTTAATTCATAGTCAATACTTGGCTTATTGACATCTGGTGCAACAATTACAAATCTTATACCAAGCTTAGTGCAAACAGTCATTAAAGAATTAGAAACATTATTCTCAATTCCTAGCCAAACCACTTTTTTTATTTGTTTTAAACCATTAGAATGCTCAATCATGGTTAACATGTCTCCCAAAGCTTGACATGGGTGGTATTTCTCCGAACAAGCATCTATGACTGGTATTTGATTAAGAGATGCTGAAAGTGTGACATTTGAGGCTTTAACTGCTCGATACATCAACACTTGCCCGTATCTCATAATCGCTCTAATTTCATCTTTTATATCGGTGCCTATTGATAATTGAGTACTTTTAGCATCAAGAAATATAGCATGACCTCCGAGTTCAGTCATTCCTGCTTCAAAAGAAAGACGGGTTCTTGTCGAAGTTTTCTCAAAAAGCATAATCAATGTCTGGTTTGGTAAATAGTCTGTCAATTTTCCTTTCTTCCTTGCTTCTTTAATTTTTGCTGAAATTGTCAATATATCCATTAAATCTTTTTTTGATTGTTCTTTTAAAGAAATTAAATGGCGCATATTTTTTTCTATCAATTATTAACTATTTCTGTCCCAGCTTTGCCTGACAGTGCTTGTAACAACTTATTATTGCTGGTAATCACCGATTTGCGTTTCTTTTTTGAGGTGACAAAATTGATCGCAGCTTCTATCTTAGGACCCATACTTCCGGCAGCAAAATGCCCGGCCCCAAGATATTTTTTTGCATCTTTGACACTTATTTTTTTCAAAATCAATTGGTTTTTTTTATTAAAATTCAAATAGGCATTTTCTACCGCTGTAAGAATAATAAATTCATCAGCGTCGAGTTCATCCGCTAAGAGTGCACCAAGATGATCTTTATCAATGACGGCATCTGACCCATGTATCTTGTCATTTTTCAAATATACAGGGATCCCGCCACCACCACCGGCAATAACCAAAATATCTTCATTTACATTTTTTTTTATTGCTTCAATCTCAATAATTTTTATGGGGTATGGAGAAGGGACCACGCGCCGATATCCCCGACCGGCATCTTCTTTAAACACATAGCCTTTTTCTTTGGCTATTTTATCTGCTTCGTTTTTTTTATAATATAAACCAACCGGTTTTGAAGGATTTATATAAGCTTTGCTTTTTACATCAACTACTACTTGAGTTATGATCGTTGCTACCTCCTTTTTAATCTTCTTTTTATTAAATATGTTTTGTAATGACTGCTGAATCAAATAGCCGATAAGTCCCTGGCTCATTGCTCCACAAACATGCATCGGCATCTCGGGAACAATTTGGTTAGACATCGCCTGTTGAATCAAAAGTGCTCCAACTTGAGGACCATTACCGTGAGTGATGACGATCCGGTATTTATTACTAAGAGTTAAATCGGCAATTCCCTCCATTGCCTGATTTACGTTTTTATACTGAGTTTCGAAGTTTCCCTCTTCGCCTTTTTGCAAGATAGCATTACCCCCTAAAGCAATGACAATGGTTTTTTTTTGCATATGCTCTCAGGAAGATATTATCTTACCACAAAGCGGGACCAATATCAAAGCTCCTGTGCTAAAATATTATTAAAATGGATAACAATAATTCAAACAGAAAAATTGATTTTACTCTGTATTTAAGAGTTATTCTTTTTAGCCTACCGATCTCAATTTTATTATTTTTTTATATTGGATATTCCTTTGGGCAGTATGATCTTGGAGTATGGAATAAAGCATTGGCCTGGACCGCAGTCATTTTAACCGGATTATCAATGATTTTAAGTGGGATCTGCTACTTTTGGAATTTCGCCAGACCCAAGATTATATACCGTAAACAATTGGGGTTTATAGGTTTTTTCTATGCATTATTTCATTTCTTAATCACCTTCTTTCTACTCCAGGAAAATTTTCCCTTTCCCTCATATTATTTTCATCCCAGTAATATATTTGTCATTACTCTCGGAGTCATGGCTCTGTTAATTTTTTTTGGTATGACTTTGATTGCGCTTCCGAAAATCTTCAATAAAATCGGTGGGAAAAATTGGCGAAGGCTTTTAAGAATCGGTTATATTGCTTATATTTTTATAATTTTCCATTTTGCGATTGACCGGTATAAATCATGGCTGCATTGGTTAAATGGTGAAAAAACAGACTTGCCGCCGATAGGACTTCCCATTTTTATCTTCGCATTGTCGGTTATAGTAATGAGAATAGCATTGGAGATCCATAAAAGATTTATTCGTAAGAACATTGCCTCCACAAACCCAACTTCCTCTCTCTTGCCTGAAGCTGCAGTTTCAGAAAATATTGAGAATATGCCACATCCGGAGGATATGTAACTACATAAGCAAAACCTTCTTCAATTAATTTTGCATTTACAAAGGTCTCAACATTCTGATTATTAATTAAATATACGTATCGAAGTAGACGTCCATATCTATCTTTGTTTGAAATGTCTTTAATCAATTTAACCCGTTTATTTAAAATAAGCTCCTGATTTTTTTTAAACGCCTCTATGGCATAACATTCTATCTTTTTTTTAGGATGATGAAGCTCTGGCGTATCGATACCAATATATCTGACTTTCTCATGTGTATCTATTTCTATAGTATCACCGTCGATGACCTTGACAACGGTATGAAAACCGGCTTCATTAGTGGCTACTTTTTGGTCCAGTTGAGATACCGTATTCGCTATTTTTTTAATATCGGTCCGTCGAAGTCTGTCTCCTTTCGGTAAATATAGATTAATAAAAGACAAAGCTAAAATTAAAAGACTAATAAGCAGTTTATGCATAAAGATCAATCGATTATAATATATTTCTATCATGAGCAAAGAATCTTCAAGCAAGCTGAAAGAGACCTTACTTAAAGCCGGTGGTTGGCTAGGTATCATAGCTATAGGTTTGATCGGATTGTCTTTCTTGGCGTAGTAATTCTAAATCCTATCTACTTGAAATCGATTTTTTTTCAGCATAGTATTATTAATATGAATGCTGAAAATGTCGTTGAGAAAATGGTGTCTGCTCCTGCAGTAGTTCTTGAATCTACAATCGAGACTTCTAAAACCATTGCTAACAAAATCACTAAACAGAAATCCGTTAAAGAAGCAAAAAGTTTTTGGCGGGCATTGGGGCCGGGGATGACAACAGGCGCGGCTGATGATGATCCTTCAGGCATCGCTACCTATTCTCAAACCGGAGCCCAATTTGGATTCCAACTTTTATGGTTAGCAGCGTTTACTTATCCATTTTCAGCAGCAATTCAGGATATGTGTGCCCGTTTAGGAATGGTCACCGGTCGCGGACTCGCTGCAAATATCCGGCGTCACTATCCTAAATGGGTTTTATACACTTGTACTATCCTACTTTTTTCTGCCAATACAATAAATGTCGGTGCTGATTTAGGTGCAATGGCCAAAGCCATGCAACTTATTTTTCCTCAGTTCTCATTTAGTTTATTAATTATTTCTTTTGCAATTTTAATCTTACTTCTCCTAATTTATATGACATATGAAAAATACGCTAAGTATTTAAAATATCTGGCACTTGTCTTAGTCGCTTATGTCCTTTCGGGTTTATCACTTAATTTAGATTGGAGACACTTATTATCGCTATCATTTTTACCGTCAACAATTTCATCAAAAGATCAAATTATGATCGTTTGTGCTGTTTTGGGAACCACAATTTCTCCATATCTCTTTTTTTGGCAAACATCACAAGAGGTTGAAGAGGAAACATTAAGAAGCAAATTAGCCAACGGACTTCGATCTAAAATTAACAAACGCGATATTAAAAAAATGCGGATTGATGTTTGGACTGGAATATTTATTTCAAATCTTGTCATGTATTTTATTATCGCGACATGCGCTGCAACGCTGTTTTCCTCCGGTATTACAAATATCTCTACAGCGGAGCAGGCGGCAATGGCTTTGAAACCGCTGGTTGGAAATAGCGCATATCTTCTTTTTACCTTAGGAATTATCGGCACCGGCATGTTGGCGGTTCCCATTTTGGCCGGTTCAGCCTCTTATGCCTTGTCGGAAAGCCTTGGCTGGAAATTCGGTTTAAACCGAAAATTAAAAAGGGCATCAGCTTTTTATGGTGCAATAATGATATCGGTGATCATTGGCCTTTTGATGAACTTTATCGGTTTTGATCCGATAAAAACTTTGATATATACAGCTGTTATAAACGGTCTGGTCTCACCAATTATTTTGGTTTTGATTGTTAAGATGAGTTCAAACAAAAAAATTATGGGAGAGCATGTAAATAATCCGCTACTTAGAATCTTAGGTTGGTGTATTACAATTTTAATGACTGTGGTAGGAGTTGCGACCGTTTTAACAATGATTTAAAATAATGTTATGAATCTTATTGTCAAATTAATTATTAACGCATTAGCGGTTTTTTTCACGGCTAAACTTTTACCCGGAATAGTAACCGTTGAGGATTTATATGCAGCTTTAATGGTTGCAGTGATTTTGGGTCTTCTTAATACTTTTGTAAAGCCAATTCTTAAAATATTGACTTTACCGATTACTATTTTAACCTTGGGATTATTTTCGTTAATTATCAATGCCTTAATAATCCTAGTAGTTGATCGTTTCGTCCCCGGATTTTCTGTCAACGGACTTTTTGCGGCAGTTATATTTGGATTTGTACTTTCCGTAATCAGTTCTCTTCTAAATCTTTTGGTAAGATGATTTTATGCGACGAAAAAAAATTCAAGAACATCACCTGTTTTATGCCACTGCTTGTTTTCTACTTTTAATTTTAGCTCTATTAAAACCTGTGTTTTTATTGACGATAGATAAAAATATGGCTAAACAATTTTATAATTTTCTAAGAAATCCTTTCATTTCATTGTTCTTGTCATTTATTACCAATTACACAATTGGTTCACTTTTTTTTGCACCTTTGATTGTTACTATAATATTATTTTTAAGAGTAAAAATTAAAGGCATAATCTATTTTTTTATAGGATTTGGTTCTTTAGCCGTTATCCGTTATTTGCTTCAATCATTTTTCGGCCGTCAACGACCATTCGTCATAAATCAAAATACACCATATTTAGGACAGATTAGCCCTTATGGCAGCAGTTTTCCCAGTTTTCATGCAATGACGGCTTTTTTTGTCGCTTATTTTTTGGTGGAATATTTAAGATTAAAACATTTACCGACGTTTTTTTTGTATTTGTTGGCTTTTTTAGTTGCAGTATCACGAGTATATCTTGGCGCCCATTTTCCTGCGGATGTTTTGGTCGGTGCTTTTATCGGACTGCTTTGGGGACATTTGTTTTTTCACCTATCTAACCTTCGATTGAAATAAGTATAATTATTTATATCCAGAAAGGTGGTGAAAAAGGATGGATGAAAAGGTAAAAAAATTAGGCAAAGTCACTCATTATTTTCCCCATGTTAATGCCGGAATTATCAAACTTGAATCACCTCTTAAAACCGGTGATACCATAAGAATAAAAGGCAATGAATATGAATTTACTCAAAAAGTAACCTCGATGCAGGTAGATCATAAAGCCATAACTGAAGCAAAAAAAGGTGATGAAATAGGAGTTCAAGTTGACCAAAAGGTTCATGAAGGCGATGAAGTATATCTGTTATAACCGTTACTTCTCGTTAACTTGCACAGAAACAACCTTAACAGGATTTAATGGGATTGAAATTTCATCCATATTTGGATTTTGTTTGACAGGAGCTTCGGCTATCTTATCAACGATCTCAATTCCGCTAACCACTTTTCCAAAAATGACATAATCTTTAGGCAGATCTCTGTCCTTTTGCATGATGAAAAACTGACTTCCATTGGTATTTGGACCACCATTTGCCATCGCTACTGTCCCTCTGGTATATGATCCATCAAATGGTTCATCGTCAAATCGATATCCCGGTCCACCACTTCCATCCCCCTTTGGATCTCCACCTTGGATCATAAAACCTTTGATCACCCTATGAAAGACAGTGCTGTTATAAAAATTCTTTCTTGCCAGCGTAACAAAATTATTGACTGTTATTAGAGTTTTATCGGCGTTAAGATCGATCGTAATATCTCCTTCAGTTGTTTTTAAAACAGCTGAATATTTTTTATTTTTATCAATCGTCATTTCAGGTGCAGTATTTTCCATAATTTTCGTTGGTTTAGATTGGGTTTCCGTCGGTTCATTGATGGTCTTTTCCTTTTGTGTCGGACTTCTGGCAATAAAAATAAACCCTGCAATTATTAATAGACCAAGTATTGATAATATCAAATATAATCTATTATTTTGCATAGAGGAAATAATAACAGATTTTTTTCAAATTTGTGTAAAAAGATACGGCAAATTTAACCGTTGACGAATATTCTCTCCTTTCATTAATGTTTGTTTTCTTTGTGAGATATCTCCCCGACTACCTAAATGTTGAGAAAATTTCTGGATCGGCAGCGTCGAACCCAAAAAAACCGAATGTTTGCCAAATGTTCTGTCCAGCTCGTTAATCGATTGACTAATGGCTTTGATTTTTTCAACTCTCACCGGATCATCAAAGAGTGAATATTGAATTCTATTGTCCTCTCTAAGATCAACTAAGACAATCCCGGTTTGCCGATATGACAGTTTTTCATTAAATATTTTGTAAAAGACCGATTTTATATTGGGTGCAATTTCCATCTCATAAGAGGTTGCTCTATTTAACTTGATCTCAACGCCAAAAGATTCGTAACTTTGAGTTTTTAAAAAAATAAATAATTTTGAGGCGGCTAAATTATAACGCCTCATTTTTAAACACGCATTTTCCAGATTTCTGATAAGTTGAGCGTAAATGAAATCCCGGTCAGATGATGCCGGGGTAAAAGTTTTCACTTTTGAAATTGATTTATAAGTGTCTTTCTCATTAGGATCCACATGGTAAATATATTCACCCAGTAATTCTTTCCAGATTTCAACTCCCGGCTTAGTCAATTTTTTTTTGACAAAGTCTTCATTTTTTTGGGCCAAATCCAATGCAGTTCTCAACCCCAGTTTTTGAAGATAAGAAGCAGTATTAATGCCAATGCCCCAAATATCAATTAAAGAAACTTTTGCCAAAAGCAAGTGAACGTAACTCCCGGGAACAATTGTTATTCCGCTGGGTTTTCGATAATTTGATGCCAGTTTCGCCAAGCTTTTGTTTAAAGACAGTCCAACGGAGACGGAAATATCAAGTGATTTTTCAATATTCCGTTTTATTTCACCGGCTATTTTTTCATATGACATATTTAGTGGCCGCTTCAATCCCGTCAGATCAACAAAAGCCTCGTCGATTGAGTATTCCTCGACACAAGGACTATATTTTTTGATGATATTAAACATTTTTCTGGAAATAAGTGAATAGGTTTCATAGTCTGATGGCAAGATAATACAGTCGGGACATAGTTTCTTTACCTCAAAAATTCGCATCCCCCGCCTGACTCCGCGCTTTTTAGCCTCATAAGAAAGAGCTGCGGCGATGCCACGTTCTTTGCCGGTGATCAAGGGCCTGCCTCGGTACTCGGGATGAATAGATTGTTCACAAGAGGCAAAAAATGCATCGCCATCAATATGAAGTATTGCTTGCGGCCAAGAATTGATTATTAAAGGTTGACTATTCATAAAACTTGAAACATGAAGCTTGAAGCATTATCAAAAAGATGGTTTTGATGTTTTATGTTTCATGTTCCATGATTCATGATTATTATAGGTGAACAATCGTTTACCGTCAACCCTTCGATTTCACTCAGGGTAAAGCCCGTAAAAATGTTTTATTGCCTATTAACGAACTAAATTAACAAATGGATCATCCCAAACTGATATATATTTTAGGCTCCGGAGCTATTGGTAGTATATTTGGTGCCCGACTGTCAGAAAAGTATCCGGTTATATTAATTGGTAGAAAAAATACGGTCAATAGTATCAATCGTCATGGATTAAAACTTAAAGGATTAATCAATAAAACATATAAATTAAAAGCGCAAGAGAAGATAACCAATATCCCTCAAAGTACGATTATTTTTTTGACGACAAAAGTCAATGACTCTCGATCTGCCCTACTTCATATTAAAAACTTGGTTAAAAGAGATACTGTTCTGGTCATTCTGCAAAATGGCGTTAATCAAGAGGAGGAGTATAAAAAAATATTGAAATGTCATGTTATAAGAGCTGTTAGTCAATGTGGGGCTTCAAGTAGTGAGCCGGGACTAATCAGATTTAATGGAGATAGTACGACTTTTGTTGAAAAAAATGGCATGGAGATTGCAAAGATATTAATTAACGTTGGATTTAAAGCCGAGTTGGTTGACAATATCAAAATCAAAGAATGGGAAAAACTGATTGTGAATTGTGTCATCAATGGGTTAGGATCAATACTTCGGGTAAAAAACAATCAATTGGCTGATCCCGGGCTTAAAGAATTGAAAACGGATTTAATAAATGAATGTTTGGCAGTTTCTAAAGCTAATGGAATTATTTTTACAAAAAATATATCCAAAATGATTGATGATTATATTCCCCTATCGGCAAATACAAATTCAACTCTCCAGGACTTGAATCGCGGTAAGAAAACTGAAATTGACTATTTGAATGGCGAAATAGTCAAACTGGGAAAAAAATATGGTATTAATACACCGGTTAATAAGACGCTTTATTATTTAATTAAATCACTTGAAACAAATAATTAGTTTTTATGAAAAAAAAATTAATCATGATGACTGCTTACGACTATCCGACTGCTAAAATCGTAGATGAAGTCGGCGTTGACTATATTTTAATCGGTGATAGTCTGGCCATGGTAGTATTGGGATATAAAGATACTAAATCGGTTACATTGGCGGAAATGCTTCATCATACAAGAGCCGTTACACGAGGTGTCCGGCGAAGCACAACAATCGGTGATATGCCGATTAATAGTTATGAAACTCCCACGTCTGCTTTAAAAAACGCCCGACTTTTTTTAACCACAGGTTGCGATATGGTAAAAATTGAAGGATATAAACCGAATATCATCAAAACGCTAATAAAAAATGGCATAAAAGTCGTCGGCCATTTAGGCCTGCTTCCCCAGACGGCAGATGTCTACCGTGTCCAGGGAAAAGATGAGGAAAGCGGTAATAAAATTTTATCCGAAGCAAAACTTATGGATAAACTGGGAATCAATTTGCTGATTTTGGAATGCATTCCTGCTCGACTTGCCAAAAGAATTACTGAAAGTATCAAAACGCCAACTATCGGAATTGGTGCCGGAATAAATTGCTCCGGGCAGGTACTCGTTCTACACGATATTATTGGTTTATCAGACTTTCAGGGAAAAATGATAAAAAGATATGGAAATGTTACACAAGAGATTCGAAACGCAGTAACAAATTTTAAACAAGACGTCTTGAAAGGTAAATTTCCGGATAAAGAACACAGTTTTTAATTCATATGAAAAGATATCAAGCGTACTGTCCAGCAAGCATCAGTTTGATTTTTAGAGTCCACCCTAATAACAATCTATTGAAAATGGGTTCGACAGGAGTTTCCTTTACAATCAATAAGGGTGTAACCGCTTCCGTAACGGAAGCGCAACAAACCTCAATTTGTTTTAATGGTAAGAAAATCAATTTCCCGACAGTGACATCGGCAATAAATTCGTTAACTTCTAAAACATTGAAAATAAGACTAAATTCTCCTCTTCCTCTGGGTTGTGGATTTGGATTAAGCGGTGCTTCAACTCTTGCCACTGTTTTTTCGACTAACCGTCTGTTAAAACTCGGCAAAACAAAAAAACAACTCATTCAAATTGCGCATATCGCTGAAGTGAAAAATAAAACAGGTTTAGGAAGTGTAATAACTCAAGTTTTAGGCGGCTGCATGGTCCGTACCACTCCCGGAGTGTGTTATATTGTTCTAAGGCTTAATTATATTGATAGAAAAATTTATACACGAATTATCAATAGAATTTCAACACCGGCCATACTGTCAGATCAAAATCAACTGCTACGAATCAATCACGAAGCTACTCGTTCTATAACTCAGATAAATAGGAAAGTACCATTTGAAAAACTAATTGATTTAAGCTTCAGCTTTGCTAAAAAAAGTGGTCTTTTAAAGAATAAGAAAATGGAGTCGGTAATTGAAGAAGTTAGAAATAAAGGTGGTCATGCTACAATGGCAATGCTGGGAGATGTTATTATAAGCTCAAAACGATTCGAAAAGGGCGTCTCTATAAAATTATCCATCACTAATGATACCGTTCGATTAATATGAAAATACATGCATCAAAATCACATCCACGATACTTGTCTAACTACTATCGTGATCTTCTGGTCTGGGGAGTACATAAGGGGTTGACTTCTCCTCAAGGGCTTATCGCACAAGGTCGAGGTGAGACGTTTGATTATCTTATCGGCGAGAAAACTTGTTTATTCGCTAAAAAAGCAACCATGGCTGCTTTAGCAGTCTTAATCGATGCTAAACATCCGGTAATTTCGGTCAATGGTAATGCAGCAGTCCTTGTCCCTAAAGATTTGGTCAAATTATCCCAAATGCTTAAAATCCCACTTGAAATTAATTTATTTCATAAATCAAAACAAAGGGAACGAAAAATCGCTGATTATCTTAGAAAAAACAAAGCGACAAATATTTTATTAGCTGATAACGCAGGTATCCCAAATTTATCAAGTAACAGAAGATTTATAAGCAAACATGGTCAAACGATAGCCGATGTTGTCTTTGTTCCTTTAGAAGATGGTGACCGTACAGAACATCTAATTTCAATGGGTAAAAAAGTCATCGCTGTTGACCTAAATCCCCTCTCCCGAACAGCCCAAAAAGCTACCATAACCATTGTTGACAACATTGTTCGAACATTGCCTTTAATGATTAAACTTTACGTACGACTAAAAAACACAAAAAAAGAAAAACTGGAAAAAATAATTCGCGAGTATAATAACCAGACTATTTTAAAAGAAGCAATATCACATATAAATAAATATTTAAAATGAAAAAAAATATCTGTCTAGGTATAACCGGAGGTATAGCTGCCTATAAAATTCTTGACCTTATTAAACTGCTTAAAAAAGATAAATTTAATGTCAAAGTGATCATGACGTATTCAGCGCAAAAAATAATTCCTTCGTCTTCATTTAAGAAATTAGGTATTGAGGTATACAGCGAAATGTTTGTATCGGGTTTTGATTATCGTCAAATACTAAAGAATCAAAAAATAGACCATATTGAAATTAGCCGTTGGGCTGATATTATCATTATAGCTCCGGCTACTGCTAATTTTTTAGCTAAAATCGCCAATGGATTAGCTGACGATTTATTATCGACGACACTACTGGCCACTAATGCACCCATTGTTATTTTTCCATCAATGAATTCTAATATGTGGCATCACCCTTTGGTTCAAAAGAATCTTCAAAAACTCATTGATATTGGCTATCATGTTATTGATCCTGACTCTGGTCAACTTGCATGTAATGCTGTCGGAATGGGGCGACTACCTAATATAAAAAAGATTAAGTCTGAAATTGAGATATTTCTTCAAAAAAAATCTTCTCTTGAAAAAAAACGTATTATCGTCACAGCCGGTGCTACCGAGGAAAAAATCGATCCCGTCAGAATAATTACCAATAAAAGTTCAGGAAAAATGGGATTGGCCTTAGCTGAAATCTGTTATTTGAAAGGATATAAAGTCTTATTACTTAGAGCTAGTTCTGCAGTTAAATCACGACATCCTATCCCAGAAGTCATCTTTGAAAATTCGATGCAATTATCAAAATTAATTAAAGAATCGGTACAAAATTACGATATCATTTTCCATACAGCAGCGGTCTCTGATTTTGCTCCAAAAAAAATATATTTGCAGAAGATGGATTCGTCTAAAAATTATGTACTTAATCTTATTCCTCAAAATAAAATAATTCGTCAAATAAAAAAATTTAATCCGAACATATATTTAGTCGCATTTAAAGCTACTTATAAATCAAGCAAAGACGAAATGATTAATAAAGCCAACCAATTATTGGCAGATACTCAAGCTGACGCGATCTTAGTTAATGATTTAGCTAAATCTGGGGTAGGATTTAGGATCGATACAAACGAAGTTTACCTTGTGAGAAAAAACAAACCGGTTAAAAAAATTTCACTTGATAGTAAACTTAACATTGCTCGAAAAATTATTGCAGAACTTAAAATATAATGATCTTTGAAGATAGAACTGATGCTGGACATCAATTGGCAGAATTACTTTCTAAAGATGAATATCTAAAGAGACATAGACATAATGTATTAGTATTAAGTTTAATTCGTGGTGGCGCTCCGGTGGGATTTGAACTTGCTAAAAAATTGGATTGTTTCAATAGACCCTTAATTGTAAAAAAAATCGGCGCGCCTGGTCAAGAGGAGCTGGCGATCGGCGCTATTTGCGGGTCGCAAGTCTTCCTTGACTCTAATCTTATAAAACGCTTGGCGCTGACGACGGAAGAAGTTGAAGCACAAATTAATAAGTCAAGACTGAAGGAAAAAGAATATTGGAAAAAATTCAATAAAAGAAAATACTGGTTAAAAAATAGGGTCGTTATCATCTCTGATGATGGCGTTGCCACAGGAGCTTCGGTAACTGTTACCGCAAAATTCTTGAGGGTTAAAAAAGTTAATAAAATTTATCTTGCTGTTCCTGTTGTTCCGGATGATTTTCCCAGTCACGAAGTCAAAAAATTATATGATAAGATTTTTGTTCTTCATAAAGTCCCGGACTTTAATGCGGTATCACAATACTACAAACATTTTGATCAGATTTCCGATAAAGAAACTATGAAGTATTTCTAATATTTTTTTCACTGACCTTTATCGTCATTAGCTGGATTCTTCAGTTTCTTAACATCGGGTTTATCCAAGATGTTAACCATATCTAATTTTTGGCCAAAAGAGGAAAAAAATTTACTCACATTAGTCAATTGATTATAAGCGTTTGTCAAATGTCGATTTAACAGATTTAAAGATTCATCAGTCTTCTCGTAATCTTTTTTAAGCGAAACGATCAGTGAATATATTTCTTTTGCCCGCTCCTCTATTTTTTGACCTTCAAAGGACATCAGAATTGCTTTTAAATAAGCATAAAAACTCATAGGCGAAACGATAAGCACCCGTCGATTTGTTGAATAATCATATAAATCTGAGTCAGTAATTATTTCATAATAAATTGCTTCCGAAGGGACATACATCAAAGCATAATCAATTGTCTTTTCTTCAACTAAAATATATTTTTTAGCAATATCTGATAAGTGTTTCTTCACATCTTGTTTAAATTCTTTTTTGAACAATTCCCGTTCTTTAGACTGCTGTGCCTTTATCATTTTGCGATAATTCTCAAGTGGAAATTTAGCATCGATTGGAATCAATCCATTGGCGGTTTTTATTACTGCATCAACCTTTTCCCCTGATTTGAATCCATATTGAAGAGAAAATGATTGTTTTGGTAAAAATTGATTCAATAAATCTTTTAGAATTTGCTCACCGATGTTTCCTCGCATTTTTGGAGATTGAAGAAATTCCTGCAGTTCTTTCATTCCTCGCCCGATTTCAGAAAACTCACCGATATTTTTTTGTACTTGCGCTATGACATTAGCTGCATTATCAAGTCGCTCATTAAATTGCTTCATGCTTTCGTCCAATCTCCTATCGACGTTCTGACTGGACGACTGAACTGTTTGACCAACGCTTTTTAACCACTCTATTATTTCTTCTGACGGTTTGTTTTTTTCCGCTAAATCATTTATCCATCTCTTAATAAAAAATAAAATAATAATTGCAGCAATTGCTATAATGATAATATTTAGTAAAAGTTCGTTCATAAATCCAAGTGGAATCGCCTACATATAATACCAAAATTAAAGTTGGGATGTTTACCTTCTCATGCTGTGAAGATTCGTCAATCATGTTTACGATACTTCTGGGCAAATATTTTTTTGAATGGAAAAAAAGAATAGATTTTGTTGAAGCAAGAATGCTAAGAAGAAATCGGACTGCTTCACAATTTGATGTCGCGTTTGTTGAAGGAGCTATCACCGCTGATGAACAGATTCAGCGGTTGAAAAAAATTAGATCAATGTCAAAACTTATTGTCGCTATCGGTTCTTGTGCTTGCACAGGCATGCCGGCAGCAATAAGAAACGATTTTTCATCCAAACAAAAACAAGAAATCGAGTTTATTTTAGACCGGTTTCAATATGCCGACAAAGTCAGAAAGATTGATGAAATTGTAAAAGTCGATAAATACATCCCGGGTTGTCCTATGAATACTGATGTTTTTTTGAAATCTTTAAATGAAATTTTTGTACAGTTTGGACTTACTCCTGTTGACTTGAATAAATAATATGCACGACATTGATCTTGATATCAACTTAATGGAGATTTCAAAGATAGAAGGTCATGCCGGACTTGAGGTCGAGATCCGTCAAGGCAAAGTCAAAGATGTTAGATTCAAAATTCAGGAATATAAACGATTCTACACCCAAGGAATGAGTGGGAAAAAAGCAGAAATATTACCTCAATTTGTCTCCCGTATATGCGGGACCTGCTCGAACGCTCATCTTTTAGCATCGACCGAAGCAATAGAGAATGCTTTAGGCATTCATATCACCGATCAATCTAAGTTGCTTAGACGTCTCATGATTAATGGTTTAATGATACGGGATCATGCTCTTCATCTATATATTTTTTCTCTTCCGGATATATTTGAACTTGATTCTTTGATAGATTTTGATGAAACAGATCCGCTGCAAAACCAATTTCTTCATGACGCTCTTGAAGTAAAAGCTATCGGCAATGATCTCCAGGTATATATAGCTGGACGTAGTGTCCATGCGTTGTTTATTGCTGTTGGCGGCTTTACCCAAATTCCTAAGACCGATCCGACTTCGTTGATAAAAAAGTTGGAATCGATCAGATCTGCAGTTATCAGATTAATTAATTTATTAATCGAAAAACAGGTTAAACTTAATCATCCGACAACATATGTGGCTTTGAGAGGTCTAAACAATTGGTCATTTTTAGATGGTAATATTATCACCTCCCGTAAGGAAACAATTGAAGAATCAAAATTTCGTGAACATTTTGAAAATGTAGTCATACCTTATTCACAAGCTACCGGATATACATATCAAGGTCAATCTTATATGGTCGGTGCATTGTCAAGATTAAATATCAATTATGATCAACTACATTCCCGGACAAAAAATGATCTCGTAAACGTCTTGTCACTTTTTCCATCGACGGATGTTTTTATGAATAATGTCGCCCAAGCAATTGAAATGCTGCATTGTATCGACGACAGCATCGACATCTTATCCAATACTCATTTTGTTGAAGAAGAAAGAGTTAAATCAACTCAAAATGAAGGAATCGGGATCGGAGTCATAGAAGCACCCAGAGGACTACTTTTCTATAAAGTAAGCATCTTGGAAGGATCGGTCGTCAAAGGCCAAGTCGTCGTCCCAACTGGTCAAAATCAGATCAACATCGAAAAAGATATCGGTAAATTAGTCGAAGACAATTTGGAAACAATGAATCAAGCGGAAATAGAATACGAAATCGAGAAACTCATCCGTGCTTATGATCCTTGCATAAGCTGCGCATCTCATTTCCTGAAGGTGAAATGGAATATCAAATGATCTTACCCAACGCTTCCAAAACATCTTTTTTTTTCATAAATTGAGGTATGGCGATTATTTTTATTTTTGGCAGTTGACCAACTTTTTGTTTAAGTTTTAAATCAAGATAAAGATCATAATCGTGGACAGTAAGACTTTTCGTCCTGACAAAATGATCTAAATTATCAAAAATGGTGACTTTGTTTATACCTTCGGCCACATCTATGATCGACCATTCTCCTTTAGGGATCAGCAAATTTTCCGTCGGATCCTGATGGATGAACTGATGCTGAGGGAACTGCGTTTTAAGCTGTGGTAACAAACTAATGAGTAAAGAATCTGACTTTAAAATCGAGTTTCCAAAGACTGATATAGTCATAATGTTTCATTTGCTAAATTTAAATGAAATTTTGTGTAATATTCCAGATTTCTAGCCTGATTTTTGGAGATTTTATCGCAAAAAAAACCCCAATGATAACTGACCCTATCATTTTTTTTAATAACTGGTCCTTTAAAAGCTTTTTGTATTGACAATTTGATATTATCTTTGATCTGCAATGCCCCGTCATGATAAATCAGTCTCTGTGATTTGAGAGTCAAATAATTTGATTTAACCTGCAATACTTCTCCCCAACCTATCCGACATTGATTCATCGTCTCTACGGTATGAGGTATATGTTGATGACCGGTTCGAACAAACACATTAAAAACATGAAAGCTATGATGTAATCTCGCCTTTTTATCAATTTTTGGCCAAAGCCATTTTAAATAACGCTTAGGAATTTTCTTTTTTAACTTTTGCCCTTCTTTTAACTCATTGTAAATTTGTTTTTCCCTCATATTCTCCAGAAGTGAATTGCCTATCCAGTATGCTTCAACTACCCGTTCATCAAATGGATCAACAATATTATTTGAGTGAGCTATGGATTTAAGATAAGAATATAGAGTCGTAAAGTGAGATAAAATACTTGTAAGTTGAAAGTCGGATACGCCTACATCAAGATGACTTTTTAACTGTTTATTTTTATCAGGCCCGCAATACTCAAAAAAATTCGGAGCAAAACTATAGCGAGCACAGATTAAACTGCCATTCATTGCTGTAATTTTTTATTTGTAGCAATATTGCTTCTAAAAGTTCCCAGAAGTATAAAAAGTAGTCCGCTTATGACAATAATTGATGGTTGCCAATTATAAAGTGCTAGATTTTTCGTATCAATTATGGCAGTTAATATATTGGTAATCAATGTCGCACCGACCAAAATACTGGCTACGGTGATAACTGGAGCGTATTTTAGAGCTCTATACCAAGTCATGACATACCCAAAGAGTAAAAAACTTGTCATAATAGTTAACGCCCATTGATTTAGACTTAGAGATGGTGCAACGCTAAGCTTACCGGTTAATACGGTAATAAGTAAAAGAATTAATGCTCCGATTCCCATTCTGGCTGCAACCATAACGGTTGGATCGACATGTTTTAGTGTACGTTTTGCAACTATACTTTCGATTGCCCAAAGTATTGTTGCTGATAATATCATTAGTTCCGGGAGAGAAAATTTAAATCCAGAAAATCCGCCGATTAAAAAATTGCTACCAAAAAGCAAAACCACCCCAATTATATGAAAAATATTGATTCGTTCTTTCAGGTATGGAATTGCTAATAAAATAACCCAGAAAATCAGTGATTTGTGAATTAGAGCAGCGTTTATTGCAGAGACATTAACTAAAGCAGTAAAGAATAGATAAAAAGGCACGCCTCCACCAATTATTCCAATTAAAATTAACCGAAGTTTATCAGCTCTGGTCAATTTCGATATTGAATGTCTTCGATTAAAAAGCATATAAAAACCACCGATCATAATAAAAACCAGACTATTTTTTATTGTAGTATGTAAAACCGGATCGATCTTCATGACGGCAATTTTATTCACATAATTGGAGAAACCTGAAATAACCATCGTCATTAATGCTAAACCGATTCCTTTTTTTAATTGATTACTCATAGTGCGGTTCTCATCTGTAATGCTCGCTTTTTTGATACTTTTTCTACTGCTATATCGGAAAGTACTAAAAGATAATCATTGGGCTTACAATTCTTAATTAAGTTTAATTTAACTTTTCTGTTTTTGTCGTCAATTGCCGTTCTTTCTTTAATTAATTTTACTTTAAAAAGTTTTGCTAAACACATTAGTAAATATTATAACGTGCGTTTGGAGAAAATTTGCAGCAAATGAAGATTTTATATTAAATTTGAACCTCGAAAGATTTTTGGCTTTAACCATTCCTTGGGAGCGGGTTTTGATTGATCTTCTTCGTTTTTTATTTCTTTGTTCTCAACTTGTTTAAATTGGGCCGTTTGTTTCTCAATTGGTAATTTCTGGGAAGTAGGTCTTGATGGAAATTTCTCAACGGACGGAAACTTCATCACTGGAGTCGTACCAGTATTAAGCTCCAAATTATCATCGCCCTCATTAAAACTAGTATCTTGAAGAACAGATTCTTGTTGAGCTGGTAAGACGTTTTTAGGTTGAGTTGGAAACGAACTGACTGGTTTTGAAAGCGGTTTTTTCACTGCTCCGGATTTTAGCAAATATGCACTTGCTTCAAAAGTGTCGGAATTGACTGAATAGGATGTAAAGTTATTAGTAGCAGCCGCTATACCGTTATAAAGATTGGTTGCCATCTCGCGATCAAGTTGAGCATCGAGATAAGATAATACTCTTAAAACAATTTCGGCTGTCGAGGATAATTTCTTTTCGACAATATTTACGGTGCCGAAATTGCCATTGGTTAAATGTCGATCTATATTGATAATTTCTTTACCTCTAAATTGATCTTGATTGGAGGAATAAAGCTCTCCAAGATTATTAAGATTTGGGCTGTCAATTACGATTATGGCTTCAATTTTTCCACCACTGTAGTTATATTTGACCTGAGCAGGATCAAGTTTGTCGTATCCTTCCCGTGGAATCACTACCAGATTGAAATTCTCCGCTTCAATGTTATAAGTTACTTTGTCGATTGACCCTTCAGTGTAAGGAAAAGAAATTACTAAACTATCCCCACCCGAAGCTAGAGTTTTTTTTATTTTATCGACTGCCGTGACTGAATATTTAGGAATATCTGAAGAACAGGCTAAAGATACGGTTTTTCCTATTTTTGTCAAGGCTAAATAAAGTACACAAGCCGAAGTGATTGAATCTATAGTGGGATTTTGAGGAAGACAAATACTAAAAAGATTATGTTTACCGACAAGAGCGGCAAATCGTTGATAGCTGACATCATTATTCATATACTATAAGATTTTACCATATCGCCTATATTAAAGTCAAGCTCAGGATAAAAAACAATGCCTCCTTCCATATCTTTTTTAATTTCCGGAATTGTCCGCGCTCTAGTTTTGAGAGAAACAATTTTAGCCTTTCCCATTTGTTTATCATTTCTCCACAGCTCAATATTATCATTCACGTTCAGCTTTCCTTTGATAACGTGTATTCCGGCTATTTTTTCTTTGTCAATGATAAAATTTGCCAATACTTTAGCTTCACCTTTTAATTGCCTTTTTGTCATTTCTTTTTCCTTGATCAAATCAGAAACTTCATCCAACTCTTCAAGTAGCTGATAAATTAGACTATAGGTCTTTATTACGACCTTTTCTTGTATCGCTAAATCTGTAACTGCTTTAGGGACGATAGTCGAGAAACCGATGACAATCGCTTTGGAAACTTTAGCCAAAAAAATATCTGATTTATTTACTTCTCCAACACTGGACAGAATAATGTCAAAATTTGCACTTTTTCCAAGTGAATCAACTAATGCATCCAAAGATCCCTGTGAATCTACCTTCAAGATCAATTTAAGTTTGTCCTTTTCCTTATCCTTAAAAAAAGCTCCTAAATCAAATTTTTCAGTTGGAACAACAATTCCTTCATCAGCAGGCTTTTCAATCTTTTTTTGAAGCTTATTTGTTATCTCAATACCCACCTCAGGCAATTTACTAAATCCTAATATGACGCATGGAGATGATGGCACAACTATGGATAAATTTTCACCCAAATCGTTGAACAATGCCTTAACTTTAGCTATTAAATCACCGGCATAAATCGTATCACTGACTTTTAGAATCCCATCTTTAACGATAGCAGTAATTGATATGCCTGCTTTCTCAATTCTTGATTCTATGATATAGGCTTTCAAATCATTCTCTGGCGAGTATTTAAGATCTTTCATTGAAGCCATAAACAAAATCATTTCCAGTAGTTCTTTTACTCCGGTCCCCTTTTTAGCAGAAATCTCTACAGTTGGCACCTCACCACCCATACCTTCAAACATGACTCCTGATTTCATCAAATCCTTCTTTGTTTTTTCGGCATTAGCGCCAGGCAAATCGATTTTATTTAACGCAACAATATAGGGAATGTTTGCCTGCTTTATATGATAGAGACTTTCTTTTGTCTGTGGCATGACTGAATCGTTAGCATCGACAATTAAAATCGCCATATCTGCTACTTCAGCTCCTCGAGCTCGAAGCTGAGTAAAAGCTTCATGACCAGGAGTGTCAATAAAGGTAATCTTATTGGTATGATAACCCTTAATTGGCAGTTCAATATCAAAAGCACCAATGCTTTGAGTTATACCACCGATCTCTTTATCGGTTTTATTCGTATGTCTAATATAATCTAAAAGCGTAGTCTTACCATGATCTACATGACCTAAAACGACAATTACAGGCGATCGATTCAACATCTTATTAGCCATAATTTTTTTGCGACGAGTCTAAACGTTGTTTTTTTTGGATTTATTAAGACTCAATCTGCTTATCTTTATTTTCTGTAGGTAATTCTGTGGTTTTTGCAAGAGCAACAGTTTGAACAGCTTCCGGTGCGATCTTATCCCCGTTATCTTCCTGAACTATATCGATATTAAAATTGGTCAACATAGATGCTAAATTGACATTGACACCGCTTTTTCCGATTGCGAGCGGTGCTTGATCAACGTTCACAAATACTTTTGCATATTTTTTCTCTTTATCAATCTCAATATTACCAACAATTGCCGGAGATAATGCTTCTCGGAGAAAAATATTATCATCTGAATTCCACTGAATAATATCTATCTTTTCACTGCCACCAAGTTCATCAGTGACTGCTTTTACACGAATGCCTTTTTGTCCGACACATGCTCCAACCGGATCAACACCAGTTTGATCAGATAAAACGGCGATTTTTGCCCGTTCCCCCGGTTCGCGGACTACCTTAAAGACTTTGACGGTACCATTTTCGACCTCAGGAACTTCCTTTTTAAATAGTTCTTCGACTAATTTTGGATCTGCACGTGAAACAATTATTTTGGAATTACCAAAAGGATCCTCTTTTATTTCTTTGATATATACTGCCAATGTTGTATTCAATTGATAAGATTCATTTCTTATCTGCTCCTCCTGTGGTAAAACTCCCTCAGCTTTTCCGATATCTAAATAAGCATTCTTACCATCAAATCTGATCACTCTTCCTTTGATAATCGTGCCTACTTGAGAGGTATAATGCTTAACTATATTCCTTTTTTCGGCTTCTCTG
>C687J35174_10000477_pt1 | contig 60834 bp, 65 predicted proteins | sample RifCSPhighO2_01_FD_35174 | JGI IMG/M metagenome (IMG submission 35174) | reverse complement strand
TTTATTTCTTCTTTTTCTTNTCTTCGCCTTTGACTTCGTAATCTGCATCGACTACATTGTCATCGTTTGGAGGCGGACTTCCGCTTCCTGCGTGCGTTTGCCCTTCGCCCTGAGGATGCGACTGCTGGTACTGCTGCCCTGCCTTTTGGTATAATTCAGTTGACATCTTCTGCACCATTTCATTTATCTCAACCATTTTATTCTTAATTGAAGTGATATCTTTTTCTGCCGGCTTCAGCAATTCTTTTAACTCAATAATCTTGCCCTTGATTTCCTCAATCTCCTTTGAAGGCACTTTTCCTTCCAGCTCCTTGAACATCCTTTCGGTCGTGTAAGCTAGCGTATCTGCCTCGTTGATTGTTTCAATTTCTTCTTTCTTTTTCTTGTCAACTTCGGCAAATTCTTCAGCCTGCTTCTTCATTTTCTCGATTTCTTCGTCGCTCAGCTTCTGGGCGGCGGTTATCTTGATGCTTTGCTCTTTTCCGGTTCCTAAATCTTTTGCATTTACGTGCAGGATTCCGTTTGCATCAATGTCAAAAGTGACTTCAATCTGTGGGATTCCCCTTGGCGCCGGAGGTATTCCTACCAAATCAAACTGGCCAAGCACTTTATTATCGCTGAACATTGACCTTTCGCCCTGCCCTACTCTGATGGTAACAGCTGTCTGGTTGTCTGCTGCTGTGCTGAAAACCTGCTGTTTTTTTGTAGGGACAGTTGTGTTTCTTTCAATCAATTTTGTGAATACTCCTCCCAGGGTTTCAATTCCCAGGCTTAATGGAGTTACATCAAGCAATAATATGTCTTTTACTTCCCCTGCAAGAACTCCTGCCTGGACTGCTGCGCCCATCGCAACACATTCCATTGGATCGACGCCTCTTTCAGCAGGCTTGCCGACGTAATCTTCAACAAACTTTCTTACAATCGGCATTCTTGTCGGGCCGCCGACCAATATAATCTTGTCAATTTTGTTTGCAGACAGCTTGCAGTCCTTGATTGCCTGCTCTAGCGGATGCTTGCATCTCCTTATTATCGGGTCAATCAGGCTTTCCAGCTTTGCTCTTGTCAGCTTCAGGGTCAGATGCTTCGGCCCGTCGCTTGTTGCCGTTATGAACGGCAGATTTATGTCTGTTTCAAAAACAGTTGACAGCTCAATCTTTGCTTTTTCCGCAGCTTCCCTTAATCTCTGCATAGCTGTCTTGTCATTTTTCAAATCTATTCCTTCTGTTTTCTTGAACTCAGAAGCCAGGTAATCAACTAGAGTTTGGTCCATATCTGTCCCACCAAGTTGTGTATCCCCTGATGTAGATAGAACCTGGAAAACTCCGCCGCCAAATTCCATAATTGTAACGTCCAGAGTTCCTCCGCCTAAATCAAAAACCAGAATTTTAAGCTCTTTATCCTGCTTGTCAACGCCATAAGCCATTGATGCCGCAGTTGGCTCGTTAACTATTCTTATGACTTCCAATCCTGCAATCTCTCCGGCATCTTTTGTTGCCTGCCTTTGGTTGTCGTCAAAATAAGCCGGAACTGTGATGACTGCCTTATTGACTTTGTCGCCAAGAAATTCTTCCGCATCTTTTTTTATTTTCTGCAGAATGAATGCCGAAATCTGCTGCGGCGTGTATTCTTTGCCGTTAACATTGTACTTGTAACTGGTGCCCATCTTTCTCTTGGCAGCCATTATTGTATTTTCAGGATTTGAAACAGCCTGCCTTCTTGCCGGCTCTCCGACCAGAATCTGGCCGTCTTTTGTAAATGCGACTACGCTCGGAAATGCCTTTCCGTAAGCTGTTGTTCCCTCTGCGCTTGGGATTATTGTTGACTTCCCTCCCTGCAAAACAGCAGCTGCGCTGTTGCTTGTTCCTAAATCAATTCCTATAATTTTTTCTTTTCCCATTTTATTTTCCTCCCATCTGATTTTGAATTTTTTTATTTATTTTTTATTATTGTAAATCTGGTTTTTCAATTTTAAAATAAATATTTTGTTTTTATTCTTTGACTTTTTTATTCTCTGCCGAGATTTTTACTTTGCTGAACCTCAACACCCTGTCATTTAGCATATATCCCTTTTGGAATTCTTCCAAAATTGTTCCTTCGGGCTTGTCGGACTCTTCCTTCATCAAAACCTCATGCCTGTAAGGGTCAAATTTTTCCCCGTCAGTTTTTATTGTTCTCAGCCCGTCCGCTTCAAGAGCCGAATGCAATTGGGCATAAATCAGTTTCATTCCGCTGATGAATTTTTGCGGCTCATTTGTATGTTTTAATGCCATTTCGAAACTGTCAAGCGCTGGCAAAATTTTTGCGATGATTCCGGCATGGGCATATTTTGCAAATTCCGTTTTTTCCTTGTCAACCCTTTTCCTGTAATTCTCAAACTCTGCCTGCAGCCTTTTCAAAGTGTCTGTCAGCTCTTCGATTGATTTACCTTTTTGCTCAAGTTCTTTCCTGAGATTTTCAATTTCGTTATGTTTCTCGTGCTTTGCAGGCTCTTTTTTCTGCTCTTCATTTTTTGCGTCCTTTTTTACTTCCATTTTTAACCCTTAATTCTGTTGACTTTAAGTCAACGAGAAATAGGTAATATCAACCAGTATATAAACTTTTCGGCAAAAGTTTAAATATAAGACCATTAAAGGGTAATCTATGGCATTTATTAGGCAGAGAATAACCATAGTAAACATAAGAAGGCCATCTGAAACTAATGTGAATCAGGAGCTTCAGTGGCTTGGCACTTCTTTGGGACTGTTCAATTTAAGGGATAAAGACAAAAGCTGTTTCAGGGTATTTATAGAATTATTGAAGTGCGCAAAGGGAAACCGGACTCTTACAAGTGACGAGCTTGCGGCAAAACTTGACCTTTCAAGAGGCACGATAATACACCACATAAATAGGCTGATGGAATCCGGATTGGTTTTGCACGAAGGAAACAATTATACTCTCAGAGTTGATAACCTTAAGGCACTAATCGAGGAACTCGAAAAAGATTTGAAAAGAGCGCTCGATGACCTGAAAGACGTTGCAAACGAGATTGATAAGACACTGAGGCTGTGAGATACCAATTTCCGTTTATTTTGCTAACGGATTGTACCCTTGAGGCATCGGCTTTAATTTGTCAGCCATTTTTAATTTATCATTTATCAAATTCCCGAGCTGGTATCTGAAGTAATCCAGATAGCTTTTTGCTGGGTTGGATTTTTCCAGGCTTTGCATACCGCTTTGCGCATACGCTCCTCCGATGTAGATATCTTCAAGATTTTTTGGGTCTAGCTTAGGCATATTTAAAACTATTAATTTTCCGCTTTCCATGGAACCTTCCACAGCACCTTCCACCATTATGCTTTTAACAGCTGCTGGAGTGCCTTTCTTGTACAAATCGCATCGCACACTCCATTCACTCTCTTTTGTTTTTCCATCCCTTATAAAATAAAGCACTTCCGCACTATAGTCATCGGTTATTCTTACATTTTGAGTTAGAAACATCCCGTTAGAGTACATCTCAACAACTCCTAAATCAAAAGAACCGTCGTTGAATGTTCCAATTACTTTCCTGCCTGGAAGAACTTCCTGCTCCAAAGGCGAGAAGGCACTTAACGCACTTCCTCCTGCAAGCAAGCCTGCAAGCCCGCCTGCTGCCCTTGTTGATAAATCAATGAATTCTCTCCTGCTGACTTCCATAAAAATCACCAATGCCAAAGTTTCATTAATCTTATTTAAACTTTTCTTCGCAGTTTCCGGTTTGTAATCACCATTTGACGACTAAAATTTAACATTTTAAGAAAGTTTTACGAAATCAAAAATAATATCCTATTTTTAAACAGTAAATTATATAAACCAGTTGCCAGAGAATCAGCTTATGAAAAAGTTCCATCTGCTATTCTCGATATTTCTTTTATTAATCCCAGTTGCCCTGGCAGACATCTCAATACAAACTGACCAGAACATTTACAATCTCAGAAACGGCATTAAGGTATCTGCTTCTGTGTTGGAGAGTAGTAATTTCGAAGGCTTATTCAAGCTCACCATTTTATGCTCAGGCTACAGTCTCCAGTACATCACCAAGCCGATAACCCTTGAGTCAAATTCACGGACTGCTGTCAGCGTTGAAGAGCTTCCGGTGACCTCTTCAATGCTCGGCAACTGCACAGTAACCGGAGCTTTGACAACAACTGAAGGCACAATTGTTGAAGAGCAGGATTCGAATTATTTTGGAGTTACAAGCCTGCTCACAGTGCTTCCAGTCAATGCAAAAATAACGGCGCTGCCCGGGGACACAATCCAGGTTGCGGCTGTTGTCAATGAAGCTTATGGGAATAATGTCCTCAAGGCCCCCACAAAAATAACTCTGGAGTCCAGCGTTTACCCCGTTGATGCAATCGATGGCAGGCTTAATTTTAATATCGCGGTTCCCAAGAACATAAAATCTGGGCTTCACTCTATAAAAATTGATTCTTACGACTTAAACGGAAATGCTGGAAGCAATTCAATCGAGCTTGAAATAACCGCAGTCCCAAGCTACATCAAGGTTGAAACCGGTTCAGATATTTTGGCGCCGGGCTCAAAAGCCGCAATCACTTCATCAATTTACGACCATGCAGATGATTTGGTAAATGACTCGCTTGAGCTCGAAATGGTTTCTCCGAAGAATAACAAAGTTTTCAAAAAACTCGTGGACAGCAATGAAAAATTAGAATATGAGTTTAGCCAGTATGCGGAGCCAGGAGTTTACAGGCTAGCGGCAGCTTACAAAAATCTAGTGTCGCAGGGTTCTATAACTATAGGGACAGTCAGGGACATGCAGATAAAATATGAAAACGAAAGCGTATTCCTCGAAAACACGGGGAATGTCCCGTTCATCGATGAATTGACCTTTGTGCTCCAAAATGAGTTGAAAAAGTACCTTGTGACAAAAAAAATAAGTATAGATCCAGGAAAAGTTTTGTCGATTGACCTGTCGAAAGAAGTGCCAGAAGGATTATATAACATATTTGTTCCACTTAAGGCCGATTTAGAGTCCATAAAAAAAGCACTGAACGATACAGAACAAAATTTAATGAATTTTAATCACGGCAATAACACGCTGCAGAAAATTCTTGCGGACAATGCGCTAATTCACGACAACAGGCCAGTCTATAAAAAGATTGCAGCAGGCCTTTCTTCAATCAGCGCCAATCTGGTAGGCAGCAATGGATTTGTAACAAACATACCATGGCTGGCTCCTTTGGTATTGGTTTCCATACTTTTAATTCTTCTCGTAAGGTACGGAAGAAAGCCAATAGCAAGCGTTTATAGAAAAATAAGGGGCAGGAAAGAGGAGCATCAGGAAAAGCTGGATAAGGAAAATCAAAAGTTTAATAAATAAATTTCTGAGAAGGCTTAACCCTTATTAGGATCAAGATTTTCTTTTTTCCCTTTCCTCGTCCATTATCTCGGCTTCGCCCAAAGTTTCGTTGAGCAGGTCCTGCGCCGATTTCATTAATCCGACAGCGCCCTCTTTGGAGCAGTATGGGCACCTTGAAGCCATCTTGGCGCTCTTGAACTTGTATCCGCACGAGCGGCATTCTAATTCTATCATAACCACTTTCTAGTAGAAGAAGTATATAAATTTTTGTTTTTGGTTTCAAAATTCGAAACATTTAAAAATAAAATGTTTGAACTATAAGATTATGGTAGCAAAAAACTTCGGTAACGCAATTATCACCAGCATCATTTCTATTATTGCTATCATAATTATTTAGGCCCTTAAGATTCTAGACGGGCCTGAGCAAAATTAGTTTAGGCTACGTTTTAGATTACAAAATTAAACAAGACGGAGGAATAAAATGACATTGAATGGAGTGGAAGTTTTGGAAACAGTACTCAGAGACGGCGCTCAAAGCCGTGATGTTAATATAGGCAGTGTTAAAGATGCTTTGAAAATAGTCAAACTTATAGATGGATTGGGATATGCTGATATTATTGAAGCGGGTTTCGCCGGTTCTCACACTATGCATGATGAAATTATAAAAGAGGCTGCTCAAATGGATTTGCATGCTAGAGTAGCTGCATTTGGCAGAACGAGAGCGCCAAATACGAATGTTGACGATTTTGCCAGAAATCCTGCAATAAAAAATCTTTTGGAAGTGAATACGCCAGTTGTTGTTATAGTCTATAAATCTTGGGATTATCAGGTGCCGACTGTAGGCGCCGGTTTGGAAGAGAATTTAAGGATGTTGGACGATACAATAAGATTTTTTGCAGAACAAGGCAAATATGTTATAGCCGACGCAGAATTTGCAACGGGCGCTTTTTTAGGCAAGCCCCAAAAAAATGTTCCTCCAAACTTAGATTATCTTTTACAAACATTAAGAACCGCAAAAAATGCCGGAGCAAAAAGTGTTGTGCTTTGTGATACAACTGGAATATTACTCCCTCAGCACGTTGGTCCTTTGATTAATGCAGCATCCGGAGCAATAGGAAACTCCCATGTTGGATTTCATGGGCATAATGACCATGGCGTCGGAGACGCGAATAACTATCTGGCTATGCTTGCCGGTGCAACTCATGTGCAAACTTCATTCCTAGGCCACGGAGAAAGAACAGGAAACATAAACGGCGCGAACATGTTGGGATTATTAAGTTCCCCTTATCAGGCTAATGTGCTTGAATTTGACTTGGCACGTTTGAAAAATGTGTCTGAAGTTGTTCATCTTTTGCTTACTGGCCAAAGATTGCCGGGCAATACTCCTTTTATCGGAAGAAATGCATTTACCCACAAAGGAGGGATGCATGCTGATGGCAACGGTAAATTGGAGGGGGCTTATAACGGGCGTGATCCTGAGGAGTTTGGAAATCAGGAGCATTATCCAATCACTCGGCAATCCGGCAGAGCCCACGTAGCGCAGATATTGGGCGTTTCAAAAAAAGATCCCTGGGTCGGAAGAGTATTCAATAAATCAATGAAACTGTTGGATGAAGGCTATCAGTTAGACCAATATCCTGAATTTTTTAGACTGGTTGCTGAAAGGCAGAGGGGAGATTATGCACCTCCATTCAGAATTTTAGCGGAAGAGTTGACTGAGAGCACTATTGACGGCCGTGTAACAGACAAAGCGATTATCAAGGTTGTTGTTAATAATATTGAATATCCGATAGAAGCCAGCGGTGCAGGCCTTGTTGATGCCACAATGAAGCCACTGGAAGAAGTTCTGCGAAAGCATTATGACTTTCCCAAATTTGATTTTAGGTATGGCGTAAAAGGAACTCATGGCGCAGGAAGTTCACAGGATGTTTTAGCTGAAGTGCACATTATGACTAACGGCAACGGAATGGTAACCTATACCATGCCTGGCGTTTCACCATCAGTCATACAGGCAAGTATTAAGGCTATAACCGCAGGGATGGAATATATGATTATGCAAAGTGGAATCAATCATAAATAAGATAAGAACAGAGAAAAAAATAATATAAATAATAAAATTTAATTCCCCTGCCTGTCATGCGCTCTTAGGCTCGGCCTTAATTTCTCTGCGCCTTTTCCTTTGTGCAGCAATCCTCGGCCTCTCCTGCCTGCGCTTGTAAGGCCTCTTTCTGAGCGCCCTCTCTGGTCCATTATCCAGCTTATTCTGGAGTCTGACATTGTTGACGGGTTGTGGCGGTCAACTAAAATCACTTCATACCAGAAATGCAGCCCGTCCTGCCCAACCCAATAGCTGTTCAGAACTTCACAATTAGTAAATTTATCAACGGCGCGGTTTTCAGCAACCTGCTGATAGTTCATTGTCAAGTCAATCCTTCGGCTCATTGCTTTCGGCCTTCTAGGGTGCCTTATCTGCGGCTTTAATCTTCCGCCCCTGTTTACTCTTTGCCTAATCAAAACATAACCTGGCTTTGCTTTGTATCCCAAAGAACGCGCCCTGTCCAGCCTTGTAGGCCTTTCAATTCTTACAGTTACCGGCTCTTTTCGCCATAGAATAAGTCTCTGCTGCCATAAGGGCCCAAGCCCTTCATTCGGCTTTTTCCAAGCATCCCTGATATATTTGTACATTCCCATTTTAGCCTCCACTGTTAATATATTGTATTCCGAGATTCAGGCAAGCTACGCCTACATTTCTCTTATGATTTGGTAATTTGGAGGATTTATAAAGTTATCGCGCATTTTTTAAATTGTTAATTTTGATTTATGTCCATTTCCAGACATTTTTGTTTGCTTGTGTTTTGTTTCGGGCATCAGGTTTAAAAAATCATCAGTAATCCCAAGCCAGATATGCGAAACAACACTGTAATGGAAGATTTAAGAGGCTATTCAGAAATTCTGGGAGTAGTTGCTGGCCATAGGAATATAATTCCTTTTTATGAAAGGTGGTCTAAAGCGAAAAGCCGCACAGAAGATGAAGTAAATATGTACCGAAGGTGGATCGCCCTTACCAGATTACTGGTTGATAAAATAGATGTGGAAACTGGGATTAGCCGGGGGAGAGTTAAGGTAAGGTTGCCATTAGATCAAATTGCTCAATCTTTGCCTCAATCAATTAGCCCTGTTGATGTGTCCGTGGTTGTCTCCGATCTTTTAGATATTAGTTATGATGCCAAAACACTGGGCGGATCACCGGAATTTCAAAGCTATACATTTTCTTGAACTATTCCCATTTCTAAACAATAAACAATAACCCAAACATTTTAATATCTTAAAATTATTCTTTCTCCTATGCCAATAGACAATTCAAACATGCTGAAAGTTATTGAAGATTTTCCTCACCAGTGCAGGGCTGCCTTGCCTCTCGCAAAAGGAATTGCTGTTTCCGGCAAAGTTGATAAAATAATTGTTGCAGGCATGGGCGGCTCCGCTGTCGGCGGGGATTTATTAAGATTATATCTCCACGATTTGAAAATCCCAATCACCACAGTTAGGGATTACAAGCTGCCGAATTTTGTTGATGAAAACACTTTAGTTTTTGCTGTTTCCTATTCAGGCAACACTGAAGAAACACTGTCAGCTTTTGAAGACGCAACTAAAAGAAAAGCTAAGATTGTTGCAGTCACAAGCGGCGGAAAATTAGCCGAATCAGCTAAAAAAGTCATAAAAATTCCCAAGGGATTGCAGCCGAGGGCGGCTTTAGGATATATATTCTTTCCTATTCTTGGAGTTTTAGTCAATTCAGGCATTGTAAAAGAAAATCCAGGCGACGTTAAGGAAATGCTGGATATTCTGTCAAATACAGATGATTTTAAATCTTTTGGGGAGAGTATTGCAAAGCAGATTGGAAGCAGAACCCCCTTGATTTATGCGTCTGAGCAGTTTGGCGCAGTCGCTTACAGGTGGAAAACGCAGTTCAACGAGAACAGCAAGGTTGCTGCGTTTACGCACAATTTTTCGGAATTAAACCACAATGAAATAGTAGGCTACCAAACAATGAGCAAAGAAAGATTCATTTCAATATTTTTAAGGGATAATTTTGACAATGACCGCATAAAAAAGAGAATGAACATAACAAAAGACATTATTTCGCAGAAAGTTGATGTTGTTGAAGTTTATACAAAAGGAAATTCTTTACTTTCAAGATTATTCTCAGCGCTGTATTACGCTGATTTTGCCTCTTATTATCTGGCGCTGCAGAACAAAATAGATCCGACACCAGTTCATGTGATTGAAAGCCTGAAGAAGAAGCTGGCTGAGTAAGAATTATTTTTACTTTCTCCTGGTGGTTATTTAATGCGCATTTTTCAACAAACTTTTAAATAACTTCAAACATTACCGAGATTATGTTCCTGAAATCAATAAGGTTAAACAACATAAGAAGCTATGAGGTTCAGACTGTTAATTTTCCTTTAGGTTCTGTTCTTTTGGCAGGGGATATCGGCTCAGGAAAGTCAAGCATTCTGTTGGCAATTGAATTTGCGCTGTTTGGCGCAAAGAAAGGCGAGCTGCCGGCTTACACTCTGCTGAGGCACGGAAAAAAGGAGGGAAGCGTTGAATTGCACCTGCAGATTGATAACAAGGATGTAATAATTAAAAGAAATTTGAAAAGGAGCAACGGCGACATAAAGCAGGAAGCAGGGTATGTGATAATCAACGGAGTCAAAAAAGACGGAACGTCAGAGGAACTGAGGGCAATTTCACTTGAGCTGCTCGGCTACCCGAAAGACCTGCTGAAGAAAAGCAAGGACCTGGTTTACAGGTACACAGTCTACACTCCGCAGGAAGAGATGAAGCAGATTCTTTACGAGAGCAAGGAAGCGCGCCTTGACACTTTAAGGAAAGTATTCAACATTGACAAGTACAAAAGAATAAAAGAAAATTCAAAAATAATCGTCAGCGCGCTGAGGGAAAAAAAGAGGCACCTCGAGGGATTTATAGTTGATTTGGATTACAAGAAGAAAGATTTGGAAGAAAGAAAAAAAGAGATAGTTGAACTGGATGGCAGAATAACTGATTTGAATCCGAAAATAGAGGACGTCAAAAAAATAATTTCCGAAAAGAAAAACTCCATAGAATACCTGGAGGGCGACATAAAGGAGCTCGTTTCTGCAAGAAAAGGGTTAAGCGTCACGGAATCCAACCTTAAAATCAGGATTGAGCAGAACAACAGGCTGAACGAGGAAATAAAAAAGCTTGAAAGCCAGGTTGAAGACTTGAAAAAAGAGCTCGAAGGAAAAGGAGCGGAAGACATGGAATCAATATCAAAAAAAATTGACTGGAAGGAAAAAGAAATAGGCCAGGCAGATTTGGATTACCGGAATATGACGAGGCAGGCCAGGGAACTGGAAGTAAGGATGGAGCATTGCAGTGAAACAATGCGCAAAATACAGTCCCTTGATATGTGCCCGGTATGCGAGCAAAAAGTTGACGAAGCGCACAAGCACGAAATAAACTCAAGAGAAACTGAAAAATGCAGCCATTATCTGGACGAAATAAAAAAAATAAAGGATGAGGAGTCCAAGCTTGAGAGAATAAAAATTGAGCTGAAAAAAGAGATTGACCATCTAGTAAAAGAGCAGAGCCACCTCAATATCACAAAAGTAAAATTCGGGAATCTTAAGGAAAAGGAAACTTCAAAGCTTGAAAAATCCGGATTGAAGGAAAAAATTAAGAAAGAAATAGGGATGCTGAACGCAAAAAAAATCGAGCTCGGCGCCAAAATAGAAAAATATTCGCAGGCAGAGGAAAAATACAATGCAGTCAGGAAAGAGATTGACGGTCTGCTCCCGCAGGAAAGATTTCTTGAAATTGAAAAGGGAAAATGCGAAAGCGCAAAAGAGTCCGTGAAAAGGTTCATAGCATCTATCGAAAAAGAAATTTCTGAAAAGCAGAAGGCAAAAGAAAAGCTTGCTTACCTTGCCCAGCTGATAAACTGGATAGGCGAGTTTTTTGTGAATTTGATGTCGACAATGGAAAAGCATGTGATGGTGAACATTCACTCGCAGTTTAATGAGCTGTTCAAGAGATGGTTTGACATTTTGATGGAGGATGAAACCCTGAATGTAAGGGTTGATGAGGAATTCACTCCGGTTATAGAGCAGAACGGCTATGAAACATATGTCGAAAACCTAAGCGGGGGGGAAAAAACTTCGGTTGCGCTTTCTTACAGGCTTGCCCTCAATAAAGTCATAAATGATATAATTGTCGGAATAAAAACAAAAGATATCATAATTCTTGACGAGCCGACTGACGGGTTCAGTACTGAGCAGCTTGACAAAGTGAGGGACGTTCTCGGGCAGTTAAACATGAACCAAGTGATAATTGTCTCCCATGAATCAAAGATAGAGAGTTTCGTGCAGAGCGTGATAAGGGTGGAAAAGCATGAGCACATAAGTGTTTTGGCTTGACAAAAAAATTCAATTTCTTCACCGAAAGCTTTAAAAACCCCATAATACCCGGATTTATTCATTATGGCATATGTTGGGGGTAATCAGAGGAGTCTTGAAACCATTAAGAGGGAAGACCTTAATAGAGTCTGCTCTGACTGCGGAAGCACGGACATAGACTACGCCAATGAGGAATTTTACTGCAAGAAATGCGGATTAGTTCTTGATTAATCTTTTATTCACTTCAAATTTTAGTTCTTAATTTTTAGTAAATATCATTACTTGCGCGCCACGACAAACCTGAAATCCAAAAGAAAACTATTTAAAGAAGTTTTTGAAACTTATTATATATCGGGGTTTTTGGAAACATGAATAAAATAATTTTATTTTCAGCGCTGCTTTTTATTTTTCTGGCTTCTTCAGTTTCTGCGCATGCCCAATCTTATAGGAATGTTTTCATTCTGAATGATGTCTTCCTGAACTTTGAAATTATATCCAAGCAGCCACAGACAAGGGTAAATGACAGCCTGATTGTGCATGAAGGCGGAAGGATAGATTATTTGCCCGACGGAAAATACATTCTGATTAGCGGAAAATCTTATTATGACTGGATGTCAAAGTCTTACGACAGGGAAATGCTCAGCAAAGCGTGGAACAGGGCTTTCGGCGGAGACTTTTATGCGGATGTAATGCAATACTACACTGAGCGGCAGACAATCAATATTTCCCACGAGCTGGATTTGAAAAGTTATTGGGACAAGAAGAAAGCTGAAGTGGCTGCCAATAAATGATTTTTTATCTTCTGTTTATTTTTGATGTGCAGCAATCCGGCGACAAACTATCATAGTCCACCAGCACGTATGGGTTGCTTTCTCCAACAGGTTTTGACACTTTTAAGCGAACGTATTCTGTTAATTTAAAAGGTTTTTCTTCCGCATTAACCCATACTTCTGGCTTGTCCGGAACGCCGCTAACACTAAACTGAGTTCGAGCAGCTTCAATCGCAGTTACAATTAATCCAATATCCCCTTCAGGAGTATGTACTCTAACTCCCTCTCCCTTTCTGAGCTGCTGGGCCAGTCGTGAAAAATTAAATGAGGACATAGATTCAGTATTCTACTTCCTTTTAAATACTTAATCAGAAAAATTGTATATTTGTATTATGCCAAGCAAAATTAGCCCCACAATCCCTTCACTCCGGTAAATATCATCTCTATTGACACGGCAGTCAGGAACAATCCGAAAATTCTTGAGCTGATATTAATAAGATTGGCGTTTGCTTTTGGAACAACATAAGCGAAACTGATGAAGACAATCCCGACCAAAATAAATGCCGGAATTAAATTTACAGCAACGGCAAACTGCCCTAGCTCATAAGCCTTGATAGTTATATATGATATTGTTGCAGGCCCGGTCAGCATCGGAGTTGCGATGATTGAAATCAGGCTGTGGACGCCTTCGACATTTACGATTTCCTTTTCTTTCGGCCTTATTGTGTCAAGCCCCAGCAGCAGGAGAACTATTCCGCCCGCAACCCTGAATGAATTCAGCGTGATTCCAAAAAACTCAAAGAGATAAGGGCCTATGAAAGTTATCAAAAGTGCGATTACAAAAGCAGTCAGCACGGATAATGTTGCTATTCTTTTTACATCCAGCTTCTTCCTGTACGCTGCCATTAGGAATGGGAAGGATGAAAGGGGGTTGAGAAGGACGAAAAGCTGAATTATAAGCGCGTAGTTAAGCATTGCCCATTCCATGCAGCGATTAATCTTAAAGGTTATTTATAAGATTTGCCTTTTTGATAATCTATCCGGGTAATAATCTGTTTTAAGAAAAGTTTTTTATTTCCCGTGCTCTATAGAGAATTTTGAAGTGGATCATATTTGTCAAAATTCTCTAAGAAAACTCTCGATGTAAATAATAGATTATGGATTATCGAGAGTTTTCTATAATCTTCCTCATCCTATTCACAAAATCTTCAGCAGTTTTGTAATAGTGGTCAAATTCTTCCCCTTTTATTTCAACAAGTTCGCGGTGAGTCACCATCTTCATCAGCCTGTAGAAATTTCTCATGATTACAACATACTTGTGCTCGAGCATTTTTTTTCTTACAAGCTTTTCTTCCATTAAATCAGCAACGTGCTCCGGTGTCGGAGGAATCTCTCCCACTTTCATAAGCGCAGCATGCGCAGAGTCAATCACCGCCCAATACAGGTCAAGCACTCCCTGAAGCAAATGCCACTTTGAATTGTGCAAAGTGTTTGGCGCTCTTGAGTAATAAGTCCAGATGCTTTCCTGCGTCGGCCTGATCCTTCCTTTTTTCAAGAGCATTTGCATCGGGTCAAAAAATCCCGAATCAATCAATGCAACTCCGTCCCTTAAAAGATTGATTGCAACGGGGTCGCCGTTTCGCATATATTCCCAGAATGAAGTGAACCTCATCGTTGTGATGTGGAGTTTTGTTGAAACTTTGACAATTGACTGCTGCACAATCAGCCTGTATGCTTCCATAACTTCCGGCGACATGCTCATCATCAGGTCGTCGATAACGACAAGAAGGTCAATATCTCCGGTTGGCCCCTTAGTTTTTCTTGCGGCAGAGCCGAAAAGAACAATTGCTCTTATGAATCCCCCAAGCTCTTTGTAAATTTCACCGGCAAACCTGTAGGCAGTGTCTATGTCCTCCTTGTAATAGCGCTCAAGGTTAGGATGCTGTTTTTTAGGAATATCAAATTTCATTTAAGCCTCTTTTTTAACTAAATTTTAAACTTTTTCTTAGATAATTATTCAGGGAGGGAATAACACATCGCACTTTATGAGTAACACGTTGCCCTCCACCCACCCGTTTAAATTAAGATTTAGAGTGCAAACGATACATCATACTATGAATATTATGCTTCCATTATAAAAGGTTTTGTTGTTGTTTAAAAATAGTGACAGAAAAATATAGAATTGCGTGCTACTGCTAAAGAGTGCAATCGCCAATTAAATTCAACAAAAAGAAATAAAAATCTTTTACTCGTACTCAGCAACTTCTTCAACGCCGGCTGTTTTCTTGCTCTCTTCTTTTGCAGTAGCTTTGGGTCCCCTGTATATATAGGCGAAGCTTGGCACGGCTGCAATCCAGTTCTCGCCGAAGCCGGCGATGTCCCCTTCAACTGCGTCGCATGTCTTTTTCAGCTTGTTGATTGCCCTTTTCAGCTCAACTAAATCCTTGTCCTTAAGGGGTTTGATATTCACGAGCGCCAGCGTGTGACCCTCCCTTAATGCGTCAAGGATTGGCTTGATGTCTTCGAACTCTTCGATTACAAAAGGCCTTACCATTAATTTTGATTTTGTGTCTCGCGGAGTTTCATTCCCAAGCTCAACATATCCCTGGTCGGACTCCTCAAACATGTCAGCACTAGAACCGCTTCCCAATTTCTCCTTAATCTTGTTGAAAAATCCCATTAAAATCACCTTTATTTTATTTGTTTTTAACTTATCCTTTTCCCGTAAGACCCTAAATATATAAATGTTTCTATTCTCCAGAGTAGTGAAAGAAAAAGATGATTTATGATTTAAAATTGTATGTTCAAGGCACCCATTTAACGTTTTCAGGTAAATTAACCAGCTGAATAGTCATCAGCAAACATTTTAATTACCCAAAGCTTTTTAAAATACCACTTCTTCCAGAACCAATATGGTTAAGAGACTAGGCGGATTGCGAAGGAAGACAAGATATAGGTTCACGAAAGAAACCCGAAGAAGGGGAAAAATCAGCGTAACAAGATATTTTCAAACTTTCAATGTTGGCGACAAGGTTTATCTTCATGTGGAGCCGGCTGTCCAGAAGGGAATGTATCACCCGAGATTTATGGGAAAAGGGGGCATAGTAAACGGAAAGAGAGGAAGATGCTACACAGTTACTATTAATGACAGGGGAAAAGAAAAAGAATTGGTTGTCCATCCTGTTCATCTAAAGAGGGTTTAAAATGTCTGACATGCAAATTGTTTCTGAAACGCCTATGAACATGTACCAGCTCAAGAAGGAGCTGGAGAAAATAAGGAAAAGGGACAGTGAGCTCAATTTCAGGGCAAACAGGACGGAAGAATACCTCCAGCAGGTTCTCACGCTTAAAAATACCGATGAGCTGTTTGACAAAATAATGAAGCTGAACATTCCAAGATTAAAAGAGCAGCACGTTCACAAAATAATTGACATTGCCCCGACAACAATGAACGAGCTAAAGGTCATTTTGCAGAGCTACACCATAACAGTTAACAATGACGCTATGAAAAAAATTGTTGACACGCTTACCGATTTCTTGAAAGATTGATTGTAGGAAATTTTAACTAGTTTAGATTATTAATAATAATTGATTAATTCACATAAGAAATTATTAAAAACTTCTTTCCATCGTAATCTTTATATACATAAAACTTTCTTTCATATAAATATGGGAGTGGCAATGGAGAAAAATCATTTGGAATTACATGGCAGGCTGGTCAGGGAAATAAACTTGCTTTCAAAAAATTTCAGCAGCAGGAATTATTCAAAAATAACAAATGTTAACAATTTGCTTTTAAAAAAAGACATTTCAGTGGAGAACAAGAAAAATGTTTTGATGGGCGGGCTGCATAAAATCATTTCAACAACATTTTCAATTAACAGGAAAAAATTCCAAAAAAAAGATTTAAAATCATTGGGAAAAAGGCTGGACTCGGCAAGAAAAATAATTTCGAAGCTGAGGGATTTAAATTATTACCTTGAAACGGTATTTTTGCAGGAGCTTAAGCTTTCAAGAATTAAAATAAAAGACATATCATCAATATCAAAAAAACAGGACGGCCTTGCAAAAAGTGAGCTGCAGAGGCTTGAATACTCGGCTTACAGGCTGATTGGGCAGGCAGTCATTGCCGACAAAAAATTGCTTCGTGAATATTCAAAAAAAGAGAAAGTAATAGCCGGCAGGGAAAAATCGGAGTTTAAAAGTTTGGACATGATACTGAGGAAGGAGACAATCCTGATGGAGCATCTTGAAGCGAAGATTCCGCCGTCAAAAATGGTGGGAATAAATCTGCTTCAGGACCCGGTATTTTCACATTGGACTGCAAGGGTATTTGCACTGCTGATTTATCTTGAGCACTGGCACTCGGGCGAAAAACTGATTTTCAGCCAGCTGAAGAAAAACAAGCCGGTAAAGGCAAGAATCAACAAAAAAATTTTCCAGATAATCGGAGAAAAGGCAAAACTGCTAAAAATAATGGACGAAAAGGCAGACTCAATGAAAAGGTTTAATATCTCGGGCAGCTTCAAACGAGAATTGCACAGCTTTACAAGCTCAATGAGGTTATAATTATGGAATCAGAAAGAGTAAAGGAAGAAGTGGCAATCGTGCTGGATTTCCTGCCAAACGGCTACCCTTACGATGAAAGGCCGATGTACATGAAGACACCGATAGCGCAGGCTCTGGGAAAAGAGCGCTTCATACTTTTGGAGCTGGTGCCAAAGAAGGGAATTCACCTTACTCCGTTTGAAAACGTTTACATTGGAGACGGGAAAAGGGACAAGATACATCACATAATCGGCAAAATCAGTGTGGATAAGCTGACCGCAACTGCCAAGTCGGAGCTTGAGTACGTGATAAAGGATATCATAACGAAAGACGAAAAGAAATTCATAGATTTTTTCAACAAAGCCCAGCCGCTAAGCACAAGGATGCACCAGCTGGAGCTTTTGCCGGGTCTCGGAAAGAAGCACATGTGGCAGATACTGGAATCAAGGGATGAAAAGCCGTTCGAGAGCTTTGCTGACTTGAAGAACCGGGTTAAGCTGCTGCCGGACCCGGAGAAAGCGGTGCAGAGAAGAATATCGCAGGAGCTGCAAGGCAAAGAGAAACACAGGCTTTTTGTTGATATCTGAGTAAAATGCATCCTATTAATCAAATAAGAATAGGCGGTATTAGCACTTCCGAATTTGAGCTTAGGGACATTCTCAAGGCATGGGTTGCAGTCTCAATAGCTTTTGGAATCATTCTCAGCAATTCAGTAGCAGATTTTTATTCCAAATTTGTCATAGCTTCGCTGACTGTGGGGATAGGATTCCTTTTTCACGAGCTGGGGCATAAGATTGTAGCACAGAGATATGGCTGTTTTGCCGAATTCAGGTCGTTTGACAAGATGCTGCTGCTTGCAATCGGAATGTCCTTTTTAGGTTTTGTTTTCGCAGCTCCGGGCGCCGTGATGATTTCCGGCAGGGTAAGCAGCTCAAGAAACGGCAGAATTTCCGCCGCAGGGCCGCTGGTAAATATTGTTCTGGCGCTGATTTTCCTGGGACTGAGCTTTCTTGCGCTGCCAAAACTATTTAAGGAAGTGTCATTCTATGGCTTTGTAATAAATTCATGGCTTGCTTTGTTTAACATGATTCCGTTTGGCATGTTTGATGGTTCCAAAATCCTGAAATGGAATAAGCTCGTTTATGGGCTGATTGTTGGAGCATCGGTTTTGCTGATGCTGGCAAATAATTTTATGAATTTAGGTGCTTGAAATGACCCACGGCCATCACATCGACAGGTGCCCACAGTGCGGCAGAAGCCTGACTCCCGACGAGATTTACTGCTATTTCTGCGAGCTTGATTTGTCAAAGCTCAGGAAAGCCCAGGAAAAAATTTCAAGAAAGCACCCAAAAGGCGGCCATCACTGAAAAAATTGGCAGATTTCCGGAGAATTCGGTTTATTTTTAAATAAGATTATAAAAAATTTTCAAAAAGTCGTAAAAACTATTTTTTCAGGCAAAAAAATCAATTTTTTCCGGAAAAATTTCAAAAAATACAAAAAAACTTTCTCGACGAGAATTTTTTTGATAAAAATTTTGCTCCAAAAAACAGCGAAAATCAGATATTTTTTTTAAAAAATCATCGTCGAAAAAACAAAAAAATAAAAAGATTTAAATACTAGTTTTAAAATATTTTATAAAATAAAATCAAAGTTTTTACAGAGAAAAACAAAAATGAGCGAATTTGGTTTGCACGTTACAATCGATGCATCAAGGTGCGATAAGGGGAAATTAGGGTCGTATTCTTTGGTGTATGACGTTCTGAACAATCTGCCAGCGAAAATAGGGATGACAAAGATGACTTTGCCCTATGTAGCAAAGTGGCTGGATAAATTTGCAGACGGCACTCCCGGAATGTCTGGCTTTGTCATGATTGCCGAAAGCCACATCAGCATCCACACTTTTCCCGATCAGGATTATGTGTTTATGGACATCTTCTCATGCAGGGAGTTTGAGACGCAGAAGGCCATCAAGTACCTCCTTGATGCTTTCGGGGCCAAAAAGCACGAGATCAGGATTCAGAAGAGGGGCCTTGATTTCCCGTCAAAGGAGCCCAAGATGCAGAATATAATGGTTTCACATTAGATTTCTTTCAAAAGCCTTTTATTGTTGTTGGGTTATACGCTCTCAAAACTTTAAAGTTTTGGATTCAAACACGCCTTTTCGTGACATGCGAGTGAGCTTCGTTTGCGAACTCGCTCACAATTGAGACAAAACCTGTGTTTGCCGCCATTAAAATCAGTTTAATAAATAAAAAATCAAAATCTTAAACACAAAATGGCAAATCAGAAACTTAAAATCGGGCTTGTGCAATCTGAAGTAGGCGGTGATTTAGATAAAAATCTGGATAAGACAGCCAAAATGGTTGCTCAGGCAGCTAAGAAAGGAGCTTCAATTGTCTGCTTGCAGGAGCTTTTTGCCACGAAATATTTCTGCCAGAGCGAGAAGAAAGAGCTTTTTGGGCTTGCTGAAGTCATTCCGGGCAAAGTTTCGAATTTTTTGGCTGAAACTGCAAAACAAAATAAAGTTACGCTTGTCGGCGGCTCGCTTTTCGAGAAAGGGGAAGGGAAATACTATAACACCTCTCTAATTTTTGATGAGAGCGGCAAGCTGAGGGCAAAGTACCGCAAGATTCACATCCCCCACGACCCAAAATACTATGAGCAATTCTATTTTTCTTCCGGGGATGCCGGATATGTCCAGGCAGACCTGCATGGAACTAAAATTGCGCCTTTGATTTGCTATGACCAATGGTTTCCGGAAGCGGCGAGAATCAACGCTCTGAAAGGCGCCCAGATTATTTTTTACCCGACCGCAATCGGCTGGACAGCTGACATGAAAAAGCTGGAGCCGTTTTCAGCCCAAAGATGGAAAAACGCAATGTGCGGCCACGCTTCAATGAACGGAATTTATGCCGTTGCCGTCAACCGCGTTGGAAAAGAGGATGACATTGACTTCTGGGGCGGAAGCTTTGTTGCCGACCCTTTTGGGCAGGTTGTAAAGCGGGCAAGCTCTTCAAAGGAAGAAGTTCTGGTTGTGGAAATTGACTTATCAAAGGTTTCGAGCTCGCAGGAAGGCTGGGGCTTTTTGAAAAACAGAATGCCGATGAGTTACAGGGATTTGACGGAGATATAGATTTATTCTTTATTTTTATCTAAATTCGCCAAATAGGCTCACGTCTGTAAACATAGCAACCTTTATATATTAGTTATTACTACCTAGTAATGATAATTTAAAATGACTTCAAATGATTTATACGAAGTTGCAACATTAAGTGTTGGCACTCATAATATGGCTGGAGTACGCACAGTTCTAAGGTCATTAAATGCCAGACTGAAAAATAATCGGCATCTTAGAGAGGGAACTCATATAACCTATGATCACAATAGGGGGATAGTTATAAGTAAAAGAGATAATGTGCCTGATGAAGTATTAAAAGCAACATTAGACAATTATATCGAGAGGTCCGACTTTGATTTAAGAATTGTCAGATTTGGTGTATCCCCTCCTAATCATGTAGGCAGCCATGTTGTTACTGACAGACAATCGGCTGCTAAAGATGGGAGTATCAGCAATCAGGATTATAAGGCACTTTATGAAGCAACTCAAAGTGCAGTAGACCAATTGAGAGGGCAGGTTAATGAAATGCGAGATGCGAATGAGGCATTAGAGTTCAGAGTTGAAGCGCTCCTAGATTCTAACAGAGGTTTGAGGACAGAAGCTGGCCGGCAAAAACAAGACAGAGTTAAAGCGTATCAAGAATTGGCAAGGATAAGGCAATTAGGAAAAGCAGCGCAACATCCTGCTCAAGCAGCCGCAGTTGAAAATGGTACAAGCGAAATTTATGAGCGCATCGCTTCTTCAGGAATAAATGAATCCTTTGTTGCAGATCTCAAAAGACTAGAGTCTCCGAGATTAGAGGCGCTAGTAAAAAAATACGAAACTTTAATGGAGCCATTAAAAAGGGAACAGGGATTTGATTCTGAACGGTTGAGGGAAGCGATAAAATATGTGCGAACTCCTTTCGAGAGAACGGCAGAATACAAGGAACTCCTTCCACATTATAAAGGGGCAGTAGAGGCTGTGCAAAGTGTTGGGGAACTACGGCAAAAAAACCCATTCTTAACGGTGGAAGTGAATCCTGAGGCTCAGGCAATAATTAGCAGAATGGATGCGCTTCGAAAACAGTACGAAGAAACTTCAGGAATTGTTCAGCAATTCAGGGAAGCCTTTAGAGATGCGCATGTTCATTATCTATTGACCAGCTCCACAGAAGGGAGCGGGTATAAAATAAGCTTGACGTTGCCAATCCAATTTAGGAATCCTGACGAGGGATACAAAACCTTACTTGAAAACATGCTGGTAAGCCATGTTCATGATGAGCTGCTGGAACTAAATGAAAAAGTAAATGGAAATGTTGAGCGGGTAAATAATAATGGGATGGTGCAATATGACTTCAAGGTTCCGGAATCGTCTGCAAGCCCGCAAAAGTTAAGGAGCCTGCAAAGGATATTAAGGGAAGCAATTTTTAATTCACAGATAAACTATGTATTCTCACAATTAGGATTACGAATAGACATTGTGAGCGAGACAAACACAGACGGATTGCCTCTTGAAGATAAGGTTGATGCGCCGAGAACTGTAATAGCTGACGAACAATTAAATCCCAGGCAAGCAAAGCCTGGTTGTTATAGGGGCGGCAAAGAGGTTCCAAGGGATATTCTGCAGTATTATGCACTTTTAGCCGCACAGGCGAGGGAGCTCGGCTACAATATTAGTGATGACCCGAGACAGTTTCTTACACACATTCGTGAGCCAAAAACAGCTTTGCTCGTTCCAGCCCTGGCGATTGCAATAGGCAATAGCGAAGATGGAGTAAGAAGAAGTGATATACTGAAGATAGTCCCGGAATTAATGCCTCCGGATTTAGCTGAATACTTTAGAAAAGCTTTAACTCCAAGACGTACAAATCCAGGTGACACATACATAAAAATACTTACAAGAAACGAACAGGTATCTACTGTTGCAGCAGGAATATACAGGCAAAATCCCCAGGTTAAAAAATAAAAATGACAAAGGCACTAACAGTTGAACAGCTGGTGAATCGTGAAGGACTTAATATAGACCCCGTTTACGAAATTGTAAGGGAGAAGGGAATGGACCCTAAGTCCCTTTACAAAGTCGATGTAGATTTTATCCTTAGAAGCTTGCGAACGGAAAGTCCAACCGAGCCTAAGCCAGCCTTCTACAGCGCTAAATTGCCGGATAGAGTAGCATTGCCGGACAGAGTGGTGCTAAAATTTCATCAGCAGGGAAGCGACACAGAATTATATGTCATGGCAACAAGCGAAAAACCATTGGCAGAGTTAAGGGTAAGAGATAGCCCCACTTATTCGATTGATGATGTCTTACAGGTATTGGGAGGGGTTGCAGTTGTTCCAGCTAGAACGGTTGTTATTAGCAGGCCATCAGGCGACGAACCGCGACCCCGTGATACAAGCAAGCCGAGAACGCCAAGAAAAAAAATTGAAGCTCAAATCCACGAAAGGCTTTTTGAGTATGTCAGAGATAATAAACTCGACCTGGTAAACTTGCTTTATGCGGAGCCCTTGGACGATTCGCAATCTTATGTTCACAATACAAGGGGTTTAAGTAGAATAATCCAGCCTGATTTATTGGCAAAGATAAAGGAAAGCGGGTGTGAAGTCGATGCAATGACCCTGCAGGGCTTTATGAGCCTGGTTGTAAAAAAAAGAGAGGCTAGAGTCAGAAAAGAAGTCCAGGAATATTTGGCCGGCGGCAGCACATTCCTGCATAGGTTTGACCACCGGAAACTTCAAATTATTGAAGAGGTCCCAGACGCAATAAAATGGATTGTAGAGCATAGGGACGATCCATCCAGAGATATTGCTTTTTATGCAACAGCTCTTAGCTATCTTCTAAGAGACCAAGTGCTGGAGAAGAAAGTTAAGCACAGGCTGGCCTACGTGGCAAATACTTATGAGCAGGCAAGATTGCACCCACTTTCTGAAAGATTGCCGGAAAAATTTACAGTAGATGATTTTGTCAAAACTGCTGTGCAGGAGTTCTTGAAAGACAGAAAAAGCTACCAGCCGAGCACTATAGTCAGGCTTTACCAAGGCTTTTTTGTCATGGGCAGATTCACTGATGCCAGATTTACTGACGATTTGATGAGCTCAGTTCCCAGCGCAAATTATTTGATCTGTAATTTTGGCGATGTCGACAAAATAGTAAAGGCCGCCTATAGAAGAATAAAAGAGGGTACGGCGGGAGAGGGAACTAAAAGGCAATACAGGGAACTTTATTCTCAAGTCTCCGCTGGAAGCTTTAAATTGAATGGGCAAAACATTGACATTTTGAAGAGGGCAATCAATGCAAATTTAACTGATGCGGAAATTGCCCAGTTGGAAAGCATGAGGTCTCAAAAAATACCTATTGTAAGCCACAGCTACAGGGACCAAATCATAAGGTCTTATTTAATGGCAAAGGGAAAAGAATTGGTTAGAGGGTAAAATTCTTAGAGCATAATCTTAAAGATAATTAGAAAAATAAATAATTTTTATCGATAGCCTAGGCTGGCTACAAAGACCCTGTTTTTAGGCCCATCGGAAGGGTGTGTTACATTTGCCCTAACCCCTAGTTTGTTATAATTTACTGGGCTTTCACCTATATATAATCCACCTTCTTCGCCTACATAAAGCCCTTTTTTTTCATCGAATCTGAATTTAGTTGCTATCTCTCTGGTTCCTATTTTTTCATTACCAAAAGCCACTTCAGTTATTGTAACAAGACCCGACTTCTCTTCAGAGTGTGCAGTGATTAAAGGTATTGGACCCCGCCTGCTTGAAAATACACCCAACTTACCTGCCTCTTGATAGAATACTTCCTCACCTCTGCCTTCTTGGGGTGAATTATAAGGCATTGCTTCAGTTATAGTTGCTGTCCTAATATCATTAGGGCTTACAAAATCCACTATAATCATACCCTGTAAATCCTTGGCAACTTCCGTTGCAGGCCTTTCAAAAAATTTTCTGTCTACCATATTGCTGATGGTAATAACTTTTGATTTAAAAAACTTTCTATTATTACTACTATAAAATAGTGTTAAGAAACTACGAGCAGTTTATCCACAAGCCCTTTTACCTTTCCTACTTTTAATCTTAGCTCATAGTGTTGCTGGACTTTCTCCATGACGCTCCTGTAAACCGGATTGTCCGCGCATTCAACTTCCAGTTTGATTAAGTCCAAAGTTCCCTGCTTGTCGCCTGCAAAAGGCCGGGAATATTGGAGCACAGCCTTGTTGATCAAAATAGCGCCGGCAACTTCATCGGGCCTAAATGTTTTGGGGTCAATGCCTTCGCAGATTTTTACCATGCTCCGCCTCCAATCATATTTGACATCCGAATCAGGAACCTGGAACCTGCATTTTCCCAAATACTGTCGCAGCGAACTTCTCCCGCCCATTGTAACTTCGCTTAACAAACTTAATTGCTCGGGGGTCAGCTTGTGTATGTTAAGCGCAACCATCATGTCTCCGACATCACTTCCGCCGTCCGCGAACATGTAGAGCACATTTAAGCCGTTATCTGTAGCTAAACTTTCAATCAGCCTTATCCTGTCTTCGTCTGGAACTCCTTTTTTCCCCATCTCTCCAATAAGGGCGGTTACTCTTGACTTGACCGGCTCGTTAAGCAAACTGTAAAATGCCTCAGCCCAGCCTGTGCCATACCTTCTATAAATCCTTCTTTGCATGTGATAATAGCTGCCTTTTTGGGATCTGTGTGGGACGAGTTCTTCCTGCTCTGCATTGAAATATTTCAAAAAATTTTCCAGGTTAAATTTTCTTGAATCCCTGAATTTTTGGAAGGCATCCAAAAATGAATTGGCGGCTTCATTTGCCAGATTCCTGTCATAAACGATGTCTGTAACCTGAGCCCGCATTGCTTCCGGCAATGCCCCGATAAATAGCTCTTTTATTATTTCTGGGTTGTGGTCAATTATACTCATAATGCCGATTCGTGAAAATCCTTCAATGCCTTCCAAAAATCCTAAATCCGCCCCGTAAAGATGGCTCTGGAGTTCGCGTCCCCTTTCCAGTATATCTATGATTCCCCGAATTACAAAACTGTAAGGTCCCAAATCTTCATCCCCTCTGGTAAACTGTTTTTCATCCGGATTCCACGCAATCAGGAAATCCTCCAAAGTATAAAGCGGATTATACTTATGCTGGCCAAAAGCTTCAGCAAATTCTTTTGCGATTCTTGGCGCAGCGTTTACCGCGCATTGTACAAACAAATATTCTTTTATTCCGAGAACTTCATTTTTTTCCAAGCCGCTCTGTGACAAAGCCTGCTCAATCTCCGCCGGAGGCATTAAAACCTCGCCCAACGCATATTCCATAAAAGCATCTTCAAGGGCCATGACTGCCCGTCTTCCGCTGTCAGAAAACCCTGTGTACATTAACCTTGCCCTTTCCTCTAAACTTAAAATTTTGTTTGTCATCTTTTTCGGAATACTCTATTAAGCAGTTCGGTGATATCTATCGTGGCATCGCTTACAATAGGAGTTACTGCACTGGTTTTTTCTATTCTTGCAGGTATTGCCCTGGGCTTGTCTTCTTTTAACTCGTGCCCGGAATCTAAAAATCTGAACTGCTGCAAAATCTCTCTCCTGTAAGGGGTGATAATTTTTCCATGACCATTTCCATTTCCTTTTTGCGGATTTGAATATCCAAATTCAGGATTCAAGGCGAACAATTCGTTGTACTGGGGAGTGTCATAGAGTTCTGGGCGGTTTTCTGATTCTGTTCTCCTGCACAATGCAACATAAACCTCATAATCTTCTGAATCTGTTGCAATAACTTTTCCGGTTCTCTCTTTATCCACTTCAAGGCCAATTTTATCAAGCCCTTCCTCAAGCATTTGCGCGCCATCTCCCTGAACAAGGCTCGCTGGTAAAGTTAGAAGGAGGTACCCATTTGGCTTTACTACCCTATGCGCTTCCAATAAAGTCCTTTTTCTGTCCCCTCGCCCTACATTTCCATAATGCAATGCAAGAGAAAGCACCGCAAGGTCATATTGGTGAGAAGCGATGCCTTCTAGCTTTTCTGTGTAGCCCACTTGCGTTTCTATGTCCAATCCAAGTTTTTGGGCTTCCTTTTTTCCAAACTCAAGCTGATACCTATTCATATCAACACAATAAGTGGGCCTGCCTAAAACACGCGAAACAGTTGCCGGGCCTGAGGCTAAATCTATTATTCTCTCTAAATTTGGACCTCCTGCTTCAATTTCCTTTACTAATAATTTTATTAGCCGGGCAGTGTGCGCAGAATAGGAGTATTCCCACTCATGATTGTAATTCATCGCATACAATCTTGCATTTTCTCCGACATTCAAGAAAGCCTGATTTGATTCGGGGCCTTTGCCTATCATCATGCCGCTCATGTTCCTGACGACTGTATGGGAGTTATGCAAGTATATTCCAAGGAATGGCTGCTTATCGACTGGTGTGTCTCTGGATAGAACAGCCTTGAGGTCTGAGTTAAGTTCAATTCCCAAATCCACGAGATTAATTGCTTCTCTTTTCTTTGACTCCGTTAAGTAATCCCCATAATCAACGGTCCCCGCCGCACCCAAGAAATAAACATTAACGTCTCTTGACTGTCCACGCCTGAATACCCGTCCAATAATTTGATCAGTTTTTCCTGGTGAAAATTTCATATGCAAGAATGCCAGGTTATTGGCCGCATGAGCATCCTGCCCCTCGCTCAATGCGTCCGTTATAATAAGAACTTTTGAATCTGGATTTGTTTGGAATGTCAATCTTTCGATATCCCTTGCGCTGAACCTTTTGCCGTGGGGGTCGGCATCAACGCTCCCGTCTATCCTCAAAGCGCCATACCTTGCGTATCTTTCCTGAAGGGCTTTTGTTATTCCTTCCCTGTATTTTGAATAAATTACAATTTTTTCTCCTTTGGCTACGCACGATTCAACAAGCTCATCAAGCATTTTATATTTTGTTGATTCAGCTGCCTCTACTTTACCCCTTAAATCTGGATTCGCACCAAAAATTTCTGCTAATTTTTTCCTTACCAGGCTGCTTCCTGCATAATTCTCAGGCAACACTAATCTTGGATCTGTACTTGCAAGGCTCAATAAGACATATTTTACCATGCTTTGTAATTCGCTGTAATTTTGAATGGTGTTGCTGATTTCTGATTCTAAATCACTTGGACTAAACCAGGTAAAATAGGGGCCGTTTAATTTTGGCATGCCTTCTATGTCAGTAAGCCTTACGACTGGGTTCTTTCCGAATCTATGCAGGAACATTCGAATCAATTTTGGGTTGTCATTGTAAGCTTTCCTTACATCATCCGCCGTCGGATAATTATCATTATCGATTAGAGACACTAGTTCATAGATATCATCCAAGCTATCGGGAAATGGCGTTCCGGTCATCGGCACGAAACGATCAGAGCTCAATGCAAGTTTCCTGAATGCCTGCGATCTCTTGGATTTAGGATTTGATATATGGTGAACTTCATCGCCAATTAAAAGAAAAGGTACTTTGCTTCCTGTAAAAATTCCAAATAATCTATCAACCAGCCGTTCATCTGTGGTTTCATTCCCATTCGCTGGCTCTAGTTCATTTGTTGATATGCTATCACCATCTCTAGGCATTCCCCTAAAAATTGCGTCATAACTCACCAAAGCTGTGTCCAAAGAACCGTTTGCAATGCCCGCGGCCAACTGATTTAGTGATGATACCCTATTCGAGCTCGTGATTGTTATGTATCTTCTTGCCTGTGCGGCATAAGACCTTAGTTTTGACTCCCAACTGCTTATTACATGCGTTGGCCCGACAACTAAAGTGTTAATTCTTCCGTCTTCCACTAATTGCTCAAGTGCGTAAATTGCGTGGATTGCTGGTGCTGTTTTTCCGCTCCCTGCCTCATCCCTAATCAAGATTCTTGGCTTCTCTAGGATCTGCGTTGTGGCTTCAATCTGCTCTTCGCTAGGAAAAGGAACATATTGCCTTTCAATCACGCCTTCGCCAATTTTTTGGTAAGCAGAATCCAGGCTTCCAAAAACTCGGATAACATTTTGAAGCAATTCGCTCCAATACGGAACTTCCCTTAGTGTTTCTTCTGTTGGAAATTCCTTTAGTTCTTTTATTACTAATTTTAGCCTACCTTCTAGGTCTTCGGCTGAGTATTGCATTTCACTCCCAAAGTAAGCTACATTATTTATAAATCTTTCTAAATATACTACTATAAAGTAATAATTAAATTTATTGGAGCGTGGGGATAATTTTATTAACAAACCAATTTACCTTTTTTTATGGATTCGACACCAAAATCACTCGGCTTTAGAATGCCAGCAGAATGGGAACCTCAGGAAGCAATCTGGCTAAGTTGGCCGCACAATGAAGTTACATGGCCGAAAATGGTTCCAGAAATCGAGGAAATCTATGTTCAGTTCATCAAAGCGCTTCATTCCGGGCAAAAGGCAAATCTTCTTGTCAATGACAAGGAAAGAGAAGATTATGTTAAGAATAAGCTGGCTAAATCCAAAATTAATCTTTCTCAAATCATTTTTCATCAGATTAGGAATGTTGATGCCTGGTTTAGGGATTACGGTCCAACTTTTGTTGTAAATGGCAAAACCAAAGAAAAGGCTATGGTAAAATGGATGTTTAACGCCTGGGGCAATAAATATGACGATTTAAAGGAAGACAACATAATTCCTTATGAAATGAACAAAAAGATGAAATTGAAGATGTTTGAGCCGAAAATAGTGCTTGAAGGCGGCTCGATTGAAGTGAACGGAACCGGAACACTGCTAACATCAGAACAATGCCTGTTAAACAAAAACAGAAATCCAAACTTGACTAAAACCCAAATTGAGCAGTATTTGAAAGATTACCTTAATGTTTCCAATATTCTGTGGCTGAAAGAAGGAATTGTTGGCGATGACACAGATGGGCATATTGATGACTTGGCAAGGTTTGTCAGCCAAAATACAGTGGTTTGCGCATTTGAAGACAACCCGGATGATGAAAATTACGAAATTCTAAAGAAAAATTATGAATTATTGGTAAAAATGAAAGATGAGAAAGGAAACAGGTTGAATGTCATAAAGCTTCCGATGCCGGGTTTTGTTGGCGATAAAGAAGGAAGATTACCAGCAAGCTATTGTAATTTCTATATTGGCAATGAAGCTGTTGTTGTTCCGGTCTTTGGTCATGAAGATGACAAAAAGGCATTAGAAATACTTCAGAAGCGGTTTCCAGAAAGAAAAGTTATTGGAATCAACTGCACTTCGATGGTTTACGGATTTGGGGCGTTGCACTGCGTAAGCCAGCAGGAGACTAAGGCTTAAAATTAATACAATTATTTTGATTAAAAATAAGAGTTAAATTTAAATTGGGAATGTCAATTCTAAGTATGAAGATTACAATGCCACTATACTTGCTTGATTCATGCCCCCCAGATAAATTAGGATCAATTGAAGAGTTATGTAAGGATGCTGGTGTGGGGAATTTGGTAAGCGGTCCAAGATATAGGGATCGGGACGTGATTTTTGATAAATTTCTTTGTGTTTTAAGTTACGATCCGGGAAGGCATGCTTATTTCCAAATATCAGAAGGATGCGAGACATTAAAGCAATTCCCATTGGCAGTTGAAATAAGGGACGAGCGGGATATTCTAAACCCCACGATTATATCATTTTTAAGGAGACTTGTTATGTTGTTAGAGCCTGCACAAATCTATGAATGCAGAGAAAATGCTGTAAAATTAGATATTTGCCCATCTGGAGAACCTACCTCCTAAACAAAAAGCAACATAAAAATAAAATTTAATGTGTTTTGACTTCGGCTTTAACTCCAGCCTCATTTCTTAACGTTTCAGCCAAATCAGTCTTCTCCCACGTAAAGTCCGGATCATTCCTTCCAAAATGCCCGTAAGCTGCTGTTTTCCTGTAAATTGGCCTTCTCAAGTTTAGATGTGAGATTATCCAGCTTGGAGTTAATTTGAAATATTTTTTAACCAGCTCAACAATCTTGTCTTCAGGAATTTTGTTCGTGCCGAAAGTGTCAACATTGACTGATGTTGGCTGCGCAACTCCGATTGCATAAGACAGTTGCACTTCACATTTGTCAGCTAAGCCTGCTGCAACAAGGTTCTTCGCAACGTATCTTGCAGCATAAGCGCCGCTTCTGTCAACTTTAGACGGATCCTTGCCTGAGAACGCTCCTCCGCCGTGCCTTCCAACTCCACCGTAAGTGTCAACAATGATCTTTCTGCCCGTAACACCAGAATCCCCTTCTGGCCCTCCAATAACAAACTTACCGGTTGCGTTGATGTGGACTTTTGTGCTGCTGTCCATCCACTTTCCCAAAACAGGCTTTATAACTTTCTCAAGAATTTCCTGTTTCAACTTATCTTCGCTTATATGCTCCAAATGCTGCTGCGCAATCACAACTGCGCTCACTCTTTTTGGAACTCCGTCATGATATTCAACGCTGACCTGTGATTTGCCGTCAGGCCCTAAGTCAGTAACAACTCCTTTCTTCCTTACTTCTGCTAATTTTGAGGTTAATCTGTGGGCAAGAATTATCGGTAAAGGCATCAGTTCAGGAGTTTCATTGCACGCAAAGCCGTACATCATTCCCTGGTCACCGGCACCCTGCTCGTGGGATGAAGACTCATTAACTCCCTGTGCGATATCAACGCTCTGCCCGTGAATGCTGACCAAAACTCCCGCATCTTCGCAGTCAATTCCAAACTCAGGATTTGTGTATCCAATCTCTCTCAGAGTTTTTCTCGCAATGCCCTGTATGTCCGCATAGCCTCTTGTTGTGACTTCCCCGGCAACAACAACCAATCCGGTCGTTGTCAGGCATTCAACAGCAACCCTTGAATAGGGGTCCTGCGCGAACAAAGAATCAAGTATAGCATCGCTTATCTGGTCGCAAATCTTGTCAGGGTGACCTTCTGTAACACTCTCTGATGTAACGTATGTTATATTAGCCATTTTTTCCACCTCAATAGTTTAGAATATACATTATTAGGCTGTTTCCCAAGCTTTTATTAAATACTTTTGTGCTATAAATATTCCGAAAAGAATAATTTTAAATAGAAGTTACTTATCTGAAAAGAAAGGTAATTTGGGCTAATTCATAAAAACTAAATTAACAAAAATCATAAGGGAGGGAACTTGATTGTCGCACTTTAGGTTATTTATCCGCCCTCCACCCACCCCGAGCCATTTAACAATATCGTGCTCAACAAAAGAAACACAGATAGTAGGTGTGGGAACTATCAGAAACCGGTCAAGAGCAACAAGCAATGTTCCCCTGATAAATTTAAGGATTAAATAGATAATAATTTCAACAAAATGACTTACGAGCTGGAAGAAATAAAGAAAATCAGGAAGAAACTGGGATTGACACAGACCGAATTGGCCAACAGGTCAGGTGTGTCACAGTCTTTGATAGCAAAGATAGAAGCCGGAAGGATTGACCCGACTTACACGAAAACAAAAAAAATATTTGCCGCTTTAAGCGATTTGGAGAAAAAGGAGGAGATTAAGGCGGAGCAGCTTATGACAGCTAAAATTGTCAGCGTTGCCCCGTCCGATTCCACAAAAGATTCAATAGAAAAGATGAAGAAATTCCAGATTTCACAGTTGCCGGTCATTGATAGCCATAAGCTAATCGGGCTTGTTTCGGAATCAACAATACTTGACGCAATGCTCAACTCCAAAGGCAATCACGTTCGTGATATCATGCAGGAATCCCCGCCAATAGTTTCAAAGACAACCTCGATACAGGTAGTTTCAAGCCTGCTTAAGCATTTCCCGATGGTTGCAGTGGCAGAGGAAGGAAAATTGGTTGGAATAATTACCAAGTCAGATTTACTGGGGAAACTGTATAAGGGGTAGCTACATTTTCTTTCTTAGCTTTCCCAGTTTCCCAAAATCATAAACTTTGTCTTCCACAGCAAAAACTTCAAAATCATCAAGATTCTGCTTAAGGAAAGGGCTTAATGTCCTATCGCGCATTATGTTTGTTCCTCTGACTACCTCATTGAATGAAGGAAGCACAATTAAATTCTTTCCCTTGTACTTTCCTTTTAGAAAGCATTTGAATGTCTCAACTCTTGCGTCATCTTTTAAGGATACAGCCGGATGCTCGTGGCCTATGATAATAGTATCAATTTGGTTTAGTATATCTTTTTTAGGAATCTTGTCTCCATGAGTTACCAGCACTTTGCCAATCATATAATAATCAACTATTTTTACATTTCTTTTTCTTGCTATCGGCCCTAGAATCGTATCGTGGTTGCCTTTTATCAGAATGATTTCATTGCAGTATTTGGCTAGCAAATCAAGAAATTTTAAGGTGTTTCTCCATTCCTGCTCCGAAATGGTGCCGAACTCGTGCTTCAAGTCACCATTTATTATTATTCTTTCTACTTTTCCCAATGGAGCTAATATTTTTTCAACTCCCTTAACCATATCACCAAATTGTAATCTTGGAACAAGAACCCCCTGCTTGTTCAATGCTTCTTCATATCCAATGTGAACATCTGAAATAACTAAAGTTGAATCCAAGTATAAAGCTAAGTCAATAGCTTTTATGTTGTTAAGGATTTTCATTACTGATAGAAATCGAATTTAGTTTAAATAGATTGAGGAAAAGAAAAAATAAAAAAAAGAAAAAAATAGCTGCTTACTCTTTTGCAAGCTGATAGACTTCCTTAAGGGCAACTACAATGCTTGCAGGTACTACAAATGTCAGCAAGCTGTCGAATAGTCCAGTTAAGTACTTTCCAATCAACTCAACGTTTGCCCATCCAGAAACTTGGGCGCTGCCAGCATAGGCAACAACTACTAAAGCAACCGTAACCAATAAAAAGTCTTTGGTGTCCTTGCCTGAAACATTCAAGAATCCTACTATCAGGCCCAGCACAACCAGGATTGACCAAAGCCACGCTTTAGCTGCTCCCAATTGCGCAGATGCCAAGCCAAGTACCAAGGCTATTATCACTCCAACGATGAAGGAGTAATTTCCAATCTGCTTTTCCATGTTTGGTTCACCTCCAAGTGAAACTCATAAGCTTCGAATTTCGAAGCCCGCTAAGCACTTCGTTAGAAGCACTCAGAATACCTACTCTGAAAAGACCGCTATATAAAACTTTCGGAAATTGTTAGCTATAAATAAGCTTATTTCGTCCCATTTTATTAAAATAATGGCAAATTGGCTTTATAAAATAGTTTAAACTTTTATTTGCTATTTTTGGGTTGTAAGTTTGTTCCTTTTATAATGTTATTGCGCTTTAGTTAGAAATATGGGTAGAATGCAATTGAAATTAACCAACCAGGAATTCTGAATTCCGCGAAACTTTTAAATATTAGTTCAACAAAATTGGTTATATTAAACACAACACGGAGGTGTTATATTAAAATGGGAAGCAAACTAGGACAATGGGCGTTTATCATCGGCGTCCTTTTGGCTATATTGGTTGGAGTCTTTGCAGCTAATCTGCAGAGTGAAACCAAGGGAACACTGACCTTGGTACTGGTGGTTTTAGGACTAGTGGTGGGTTTCCTAAACGTAACCGAGAAAGAGACAACTCCTTTCTTGGTGGCAGCAGCAGCTTTAATGTTGACTGCAACCTCAGTTAGCACACTTCAGTCAATAAACTTAGGTGTCAATTTGGGAATGTACCTTGCAGGCATCGTAAGCCAGGTAGCAGTTTTCGTTGCTCCAGCAGCAGTGATTGTAGCTTTGAAAGCTATAAACTCGCTAGCCAAGGACTAAATATCTGATCGGAAGCAATTCCGATATTTTTTATTTTTTTACTTTTCGAAATTCTTATATACGATTCCAGATTTCTTTTCAAAATGAAAAACGCCCTATACATGACCGATTCTTATTTGAAAGAATTTGAAGCTACAGTTGAAAGCGTGAAAGATGGCAAGTTTGTTGTTCTTAGCCAGACTGCTTTCTATCCGAATGGCGGCGGCCAGCCTCATGATACTGGCTCAATGGTATGCAACGGAGAAGAATACCTTGTTGTTTTTGTCGGTAAGTTTAGCGGGAGTGTAAGCCATGAAGTTTCAAAACCTGGGTTGAAAGCCGGAGACAAAGTTACCTGCAAAGTGGACTGGGGTAGGAGGTATAGGCACATGAGAATGCATACCGCTGCCCACATTATAGATGCAGTTCTCTACAAGGAAGCCGGAGCTTTATGCACGGGCAACCAGTTGGGTTTGGACAAATCAAGAATTGACTTCTCTTTGGATGTTTTGGACAGGGACAAGATTCAGAAATATGTTGATATGTCCAATGAATGGGTTAAGAAGGCAATTGATGTTAAGATTTACACCTTGCCAAGAGAAGAAGCTTTGAAAATACCCGGGGTTATAAAATTGGCTTCTGTCATGCCTCCTGAAGTGTCCGAATTAAGAATCGTTGAGATACCTGATATTGATTTGCAGGCGGACGGCGGAACACAGGTTAAAAACACTTCTGAGATTGGGAATATAAGCCTGGTTTCTGTTGAAAACAAGGGAAAGAATAACAGAAGAATGTACTTTACGCTGGATTAAATTTCTTTACTTCTAAGTAGTTACAAAACAGAAAGGTTTATAAAGGGTAAAAATAGCGTTATTCTGGGGTAGCAGTTAAGTATGCTTCAAAAATCAATCAAAATAATCGAGGAAATGCAATATCCTTCTGGCCTTTTTGCGGCTTCAGGCCTAAACGTTAAGACTGGCTACAATCTTTCCTGGATTAGGGACAATGTTTATACTTTGATAGGGCTGGAATCTGCGCAAAAATATAATCTTGTTAAAAAAACTTTGAGAGCTTTGCTTGATATTCTTTTAAAACACGAATACAAAATAGATTTTGCAATTAAAGAAAAGCCAAAGCACGCTTACCAGTATATTCACGCAAGATACGACCCAAATACAATGGAGGAAATCTGGGAGAACTGGGGCAATAAGCAGAACGATGCAATCGGAGCCTTATTGTTTAAAATTGGCGATTTAGAGGGAAAAGGAGTCCAGATTCTTAGAAATGAAGATGATTTGAGAATCGTAAAAAAATTAGTCAATTATCTCGAAAGCATTGAATACTGGCATGACAAAGACAACGGAATGTGGGAAGAGAATGAAGAAGTTCATGCATCTTCGGTCGGAGCGTGCGTCGCTGGATTAAAGAAAATAAGCAAAATTATTTATGTAAAGAACGGCTTAATCATGAAAGGGCAAGAAACTTTAAATAAACTTTTGCCAAGAGAATCAGAAACAAAAGAAACTGATTTGGCTCTGTTATCATTGATTTATCCTTATAATGCTGTTACAAAAGAGCAAAGAGAACTGATTTTGAAAAATGTTGAAGAAAAATTATTAAAAGAAAAAGGAGTTCTAAGGTATCTAGGCGACCAATACTATTTTAGAAAAGGAGAAGCTCAGTGGACGATGGGACTGCCTTGGCTTGCGATAATTTACAAAAAATTAAATCAGCCGGGCAAGTACGCATTTTATTCAAGAAAAACTTTGGAAGCGATGAACGGTAAAGGGGAACTGCCGGAATTGTATTATTCTGACAGCAATGAACACAATGAGAACTGCCCATTGGCTTGGTCGCAGGCTTTGTTTGTGGCGAGCTTGAAAGATTAAAATGTTTACTCGGCAACAGAGAAAAGGGATAGAAAAATTAGTTGAAGATGGTTTTAACGACGCAGAAATATCAAAACGCCTTGGAATTGATAATCCTCAAGAATTGAGTGCCTACAGGAAAAGCAAAAGATTGATGACCCCTTCAGAGAGAAAGGCAAGAAGAAATATAATTGGCGGTGTAGTTGGCACTGGTGCTTTATTGGCAACAGGGGGGCTAATTTATGAATTAGCTAGGCCCGTCACTTTTGAAGATGCAAGAAGAAACCCGGAATTAAGGCAGGAGTATATCAATCAGCTGGTTGAGCGCGAGTTTGGTAAAACTGCTTTTCAGTATGTACATCAGTTTGTTTATGATTATGACAAGTCATTAACTGTCCGGACTATAAATGATGAAACTATAAAATATTCACAAGAACAACTATTTCTTGAAAATGCCATTGACGCGTATATAAACCACCCTCTTTTCAAGGACTACAATGGCAAAGAAAGAAGAAAAAAGGTGCTTGAATTTTTACAATCGCCAAGCGGTCGCCCAACTCTTCAAAATACAGTAGAATTTATACGTCAAGGGCGTCTAAGAAATCTCGAAGTGAAATTAGCAGGTTCTGTGGGTTATATGTATGATCTGGGATTAAAAAAGAAATCAAAACTTTTTATTTACGATGGCGTTTTCAAACCTTCTTATCGTAACGTCAGTGGCACCGAAAGAATATTTGAACCAACAGAGGAAAATTTGATTGCCATTCTAAAGCATGAACTATCTCATGCAGAGGACTATTATCGCGGGTTGCATTTACAAAATGGATTTGCAGTTACCCACGATAATTTTACAAAAATTAAAAATGATGTAAGTTTCTATATTTACGAATCTAAAGCTTACCTAAGGGCATTGGAGTTTACACGGGCATTGGGCGTTGATCATCCTACGCACCAGTTTGCACTAACGGATTTTGCTGCCAATATGGCTAGAGTGGAAAAAGACTTGAGAAGTGCAAAATTAGACACCTATAATCAAACGCTTGTGGGAATACAGCAGGGGAATTTGAAAGAAGCCATCAAAAATTACCCCGGCCTTGCAGATATGTTCAAGGTTTTTGGAGTAAGATTGGATCTAACATATAAAAATTAGCCTACTTAAATATCTCCTCCACCATCTCCATATACATCGCATCACTCCACGCCTGATTAAAGCACCCGGAACTGGTTAATTCTTTTGCCGAGCTTAATTCCGAAGCGCAGCCGATGCAGCTCTTCCATAAAATATCCTCCGTGCTTGCGGAAATTATTTTTTGAATCTGATTTTGGAATTTTTTTGGATTTATTTTATTCAATTGGATTGCAGCCAGATTATTCAGCCAGAACCAGGAATCGCCTCTATGGTAGCTTTTATTGATTTCTCCGGTATGGGTATCAGTGAATAATTTATTATTTTTGTCAATTGTCGACAATCCGCCCCAGTCCAGCCACAGGCTTTTCAAAGAATTTTCAAAGCAGGTTTCCCATTCTTTGTTATTTAGCAATTCTGGATAAATGTATGAGGCAATAAAAATATTCGGGCGGATTGTGAAATCATTCGGTCCGTCGGTGAGAATTTTTCCGTTCCAGAATTTATTCTTCACTTTTATTTTCAATGTGTTTTCAAGAATCTTGTACTTATGGTTTAGTGCCAGGTCATATGCCAATTTATACATATTAAGCCTTAGTGCTTGTATTTCTATCCTGAACCCGCTTCTCCCGTCATCTCCAAAATCCGTGTCCATCCATGTCTCTTTGGAAGAATTAGTTTCAAAATGCTCTTTTGTGTGGCTTTTTAGCAGACCCTTGACAGATTTTTCTAGGGAGCATTCTATTTCGTAAAGCAGCTGCTCATTTTCTTTTTCCTTTTTTGCAATCAGCGCGCTGCATTTTTTTATATATTCTTTTATCGAAGGGGATTTTGACTCCCTGTTCTGCTTAATCAGTTTTATCGAGGATTTTATTGAATTGGTTATTGATTTGTTATTCTCTATTTTTTTAACCAAATCGCCGCACCTTGCAAACAGCCACCCGGCAGCGTCGGCGCTCCCAAGCGCCTTGGAGTCATGATGGCATGTTAGGTTTGGAAGCCTTCCGTCATTTTCAATTTTGCTGAGATAATCAAGCAAAATTTTTTCTGAAGTTTTTTTGTCAGTCTTAGATATTGCTTTCAGGGATATCAGGGCGTCTCTTGACCAGAACTGGAAAAACCATGGCAGCCCTGCAAACAGAGAAGTGTTATTTTTGTTTTTTACAATTAAATTATTCAAGGAATTTGCCGCATTAACGTATGCAATTTTTATTTTGCCGTCTATATTTTTATTTGACAAAACTTTTTTCATATTCTCATTTTTCAATAAACTATAGAAATTTTCCTTATCCTTGCTTTTAATTTCATTCAGGCTGTTAAAAACATATTCGCATTCCTTTAATGCTGAATTTTTACTTTCAGAAATTGTAAAAACAAATGTTTTTCCCTTCACCCTCAAGGCGTTATAAACGTGCCTTTTAAATGGCGGGGATTTCCTCTGCCCGTCGGTGAAATAATCCCTCTCAATCCACCTGTCATTTTTTTGAAAATAATTACTATCGGATTTTATTGCAATGTAAAGGCTAAACTCTTCCTGATTGTGATTTTTATCTTCTCTTTTGTCTGTTTTTTTTGTGAACTTAACAATAAAAAAGCCATTCTCTTCAAAAATCTCATAGTTCCTGCCCCATTCCCTGTTATCATAGGACTCCTTGCAGTCAAGAATTATGTCAATTTCATGCTCGCCGTTCAGCTCATAAGCGAGCGAATCAAAACCCTTCGGCATAAAAAATGATTCAATAATATCATCTTTTTTTCTCTCGGCAAAATAAAAATTATTTTTCAGGAAGTCGGTATTTTTACCCCCAACAATCTCAATGTTCTCGATAAACTTGTACATCCTCCTATTTTTATCGTTGAAATAAAAAAATCCGCAATATCTTGACGAAGGCTCCGAGAAAAAGCTGCAGTACCCTCCTTTGCTGTTAGTCAATAGAAATCCGGCATTTTCATTTGTGTCTCTGCTGGCATTTAAAATCCCAAGACTGTGGATTACTTTCATAATTCCCCAATTTGATACTACTTGTACACTTTCTCAACAGCCATATTATGGGCGTCAATGTAATTCTTCACAAAGCTTTTCCAGTCTGCCATTGAAGCGACTTTCCTTGCTTCCATCATGTTTGCAATCCGCTCTTCCTTGGAAAATTCCGCATAATTGAATATCACTTCAACTAGCTGATTAACAACATCTTCATCTTTTGTGTTTAGCCTTTTCAGCACATAAATTCCGGGCGGATCTTTTTGCGCGCATTCAGTGCAGAAAAATCTTCCGAATCCCGCTAAATCAGTGGTCACAGATGCGACGCCAAGCGCGCCTGCTTCAAGCGGAGTGTATCCCCATGGCTCGTAATAGCTGGGAAAAATTCCCAGGTGTGAGCCCTGCATCGCTTCGTAATAATTTAAGTTTAACAATCCGTCAGCGCCGCTCAGGTAGATCGGATAATATATTATTTTTACCGGGTCGGCTTCCTCATTCTTCAAATTTGCAGCAATTATCGCTTTGTAAATCGTGTCATTCTCATCATACAAATCATGCGTTGCCAGCGGCGGCTTGCCTTTTTTTACAAACCTCCCAATTCTTATTTTCATTTCCGTGAGAAAATCGCTGTCAAACAGGCTTTCCTTTGATATTTTTTTGTCCGAAACAAAAGAATAAACCACGTTTTTCTCCACATCGTCAAGAGTTTCCTCGAGCGCGTCCTTTACATCCTGGTAGAGCGTTTTGTTCTCCAGAAGCTCCGGCTTTATGTTCCTGAAGTTTGCCGGCACCCAGATAAAGGCGATTATTGTCTTTTTGCTTTTGGCCTGCTTTAACTTCTCATTCAGTTTTCCAAGCGCTTTGATGTAAATGTCTAGTCCTTTGTCGTGAAACTCATATCTTCCTGCGATAAAATAAATCAAAGTTTCCTTCGGGTCAAAAGTGTAGTACGGAAAAAAATAATACAGCATGAATTCCCTTATCCTGTCGCGCTGGAGCTTGTGCTTGATTATCACTTCCTCAAATGTCGGAAACTTGCTGATGTCCAGCCCGTTCGGCAGCAGCTTGTCAGGCTTTTTTCTCAGCAGGTATGACGCTTCCATTCCGGTTATCTCGCTCACCGTGGTAAACACATCGGCATGCCATGCTGAATTCTTCTCGACAAGGTGCTTGGCCTCTACGCCGTATTTATAGACCTCCTCGTCCGGATTCATTTTATCCCATAAATTATAAAGGTCAACGTGCGCGCTTGCAAGGGCCCTTCCAAGAACAGTGGCGTGAGTTGTGAAAGTTGTTGCAACCTTCGCATTTTTCTTTTTCACGTAAAGCAGCCCGGCTCCGGAGAGCCACTCATGAAAGTGGGCCGCTGTCTTTTGGCTGCCGTGGTATTTGGATATTTTTTCGAGAAGCATCCCCACCGTGTAGGCCCAAACAACTGGCTCGTTATAATCCTGCGGCGCCCTTAATGAATCTATTTTGTACCAGTCCCAAAGGTCTTTTTTGATATCATTGGTTTTGCTTTTATAGTTTACAAAATCAATCAGTATCGCAGAAGGCGAGCCTTCAATCAGCCATTTTCCAAAATGGCATATTATACCTGATTTCTTCAGCTCTTCAAATGATTCTTTGAAGAATTCGCCCGGCAGCTCTTCCTCAAACTCACCCATTGCCTTTGCTGCAAAATAAGGGCCTACCATGAAATAATTGTCGTGGTAAACTTCGATCATCTTTGCGGACTTTGACTTCACAACGGTGTATATTCCGCCGACTTTATTGCACACTTCCCATGAGATTTCAAATAAAATGTCAGCCTTCCTGTCCATAATGAAACTATTTGGCTGTATCTATATAAATCTTTGATACTACTTGAAAGGAAAAATGCCAAGAAATGCGCATCCTTGTTTGTCAGGCTTAAAAAACTATAAATTGGGTTTCAATCAAAACTTATTTATACATGCTCTATCCAGAATAGTTATAACCTAGTATTATAATAGTTGTATCATTATATTAAAAGTGGTGGTGTTGAAATTAGTGTTATCCAAAAAAGAACTTTTATAGAGATAAGAAGCTATATTCTTCTGTCGCTTGCATCCGGCCAGAAAACAATAAACCAGATTGCGAGTGAGACACAGATTAATTGGAAAACTGTTGACAATCATCTTGTTCATCTTCTTGGAAAAAGCCTTGTGAGGGAAGCGTTCAGCTCCTCTTACGTCAGGATTTTTGAGTTGACTGCTTTTGGAAAAGATTATCTTAGAAAAAATCACGGCAAAAATATTAGAATTTCAGACAGGAAATTAGTTGATGTCAACGGCGGTGTGTCACCATGAAAGTCCTGATGTTCGGCTGGGAATTCCCTCCGTTGAGCAGCGGGGGCTTGGGAACTGCATGCTATGGCCTGACTAAAAGCCTGAGCAAAAAAGGCGTTGAAATCACTTTCGTGCTGCCGTCAGCCTCAGATATTAATGATGCCGATTTTGTAAAATTCAGGTCTGCAAATGAAATTAAAAATTTAAAAATCAGAAAAATAGATTCAACCATTAGGCCTTACATGACTTCAGAAAATTATTCAGGATATATGTCGCAAAAGTCCAGCAGGATTGCAAAAATTTACGGCTCGACATTGTTTGATGAAGTCTACAGGTACACACTCGCAGCGGAAAAAATTGCCGAAGAGGAAGATTTTGATATTATACACTGCCATGACTGGATGACATTCGGCGCGGGAATAAGCGCAAAAGAAAAAAAGAACAGGCCGTTGGTGCTGCATGTCCATTCAACCGAGCACGACAGGACCGGCGGCCACATGGTTAACCAATATGTCTATGATTTGGAAAGGAAGGGGCTGCATAAAGCGGATAAGATTATCGCTGTCAGCAATTTTACCAAGGATAAGATAATGAAGCATCACGGCGTGCCTTCGGAAAAAATTGCAGTCGTGCACAATGCAGTTGATTTCCCGCAGAACTGCTGTGAAGAGCAGATGCACCTTAAGGGAAGAGACAGGATTGTGCTGTTTTTGGGAAGGCTCACGCTCCAGAAAGGGCCTGATTATTTTGTCTATGCCGCCAAAAAAATACTGGAGCACGAAAAAAACGTGAAGTTCATAATTGCAGGCACCGGCGACATGGAGCCTTTTGTAATCGAGAAAGCGGCGGAGCTTGGAATTTCAGGCAAAATAATGTTTGCGGGCTTCCTGAACCCGGAAGAAGTTGAAAAAGCGTACAGGACTGCTGATATTTATGTAATGCCCAGCGTTTCTGAGCCGTTTGGAATCACTGCCCTAGAAGCGATGAAAAACAAGACGGCAGCGATAGTCTCGAAGCAGAGCGGAGTTTCAGAAGTTATAAACCACTGCCTTAAGGTGGATTTCTGGGATGTGGATGAATTAAGCAACCAGGTCATTTCAGTTTTGCGCTACAATCCTCTCCAGGAAGCGCTCAAGGAAAACGGATATTCCGAGTCCAGAAAATTCAGCTGGGACACTCCGGCTCAAAAATGCATTGATGTTTACAATCAATTAATTAATAAAGGTTAAACAAAAGAAATTAAAAAAATAAAAATTATAATAATTAAAAAATAAAATTCAAACAAAACAACTAAAATGGTAAGCGTGTGTTTTTATTTCCAGGTGCATCAGCCGATCCGACTTAGAAAGTACTCTATTTTTGAAATAGGGAAGCATGCAAATTATTTTGACGACCGGAAAAATGAAGAAATAATCAAGAAGATAGCTGGCAAATGCTATCTGCCTGCCAATAAAATAATTTTGGACTCAATAAATAAAAATAATGGAAAGTTCAAGGTTTCTTACAGCATGAGCGGGGTTGTGCTTGAAGAGCTGGAAAGGTTTGCGCCTGAAGTCATAGACAGCTTCAAAAAACTTGTGGATACTGGCAATGTCGAGATTCTGGATGAGACTTATCACCATACCTTGTCATGCCTTCATTCAAAGGATGAGTTTAAGGAACAGATTGGATTGCACAATAAAAAAATCAGGCAATTGTTTAACTGCAGGCCAAAAGTTTTCAGGAACACTGAGCTGATTTACAATAATGAAATCGCGAAAACTGCTGAAGAAATGGGCTACAAGGCAGTCCTTGCGGAAGGGGCGGACCATATTTTGCAGTGGAGAAGCCCGAATTTTGTCTACAGGCCTAAAGGCTCTGGCAGCATAAAGCTGCTCTTGAAAAATTACAGGCTTTCGGACGATATTGCATTCAGGTTTTCTGAAAAAAACTGGAAAGAATTTCCGCTGACTGCGCCAAAATTTGCCGGCTGGGTCAATAAAATAAACGGCAACGGAAATGTTGTCAATCTTTTCATGGATTACGAGACTTTTGGCGAACACCAGTGGGAAGACAAGGGGATTTTTGAATTTTTAAAGCATCTGCCTCATGAAATATTGAAGCACCCTGACAATGATTTCGTGACGCCAAGCGAGGCAGTAAAAAAATACAAGGACGTTGCCGAGCTTGATTATCCCCATTATGTGAGCTGGGCGGATGTTGAGCGGGATTTAAGCGCCTGGACCGGCAACCACATGCAGCAGGAAGCGATGAAGGAAATTTACAATCTTGAGCCGTATGTGAAGCTGTCAAAGAATCCTGCATTGCTGGACCAGTGGAGGAAGCTCCAGACCAGCGACCACTTTTATTACATGTGCACAAAATGGTTTAATGACGGAGATGTGCATAAATATTTCAATCCGTATGACAGCCCGTACGAGGCTTTCATCACTTACATGAATATTTTAAGCGATTTCAGGATGAAAGCCGGAAAATTAGGTGAGATTGAAAGTTGATGATTGGCACCGAACATGCAAAATATATTTAAATAAGCCAAGAATAATCCACACATATGAAAAAACAAAATGTGATTTTGGCTTTATTTTCTTTAACTATCCTGTTATTTATTATATCCTGCACAAAATCTGCAGCGCTTTCCTCGCAGTACAATAATTTTGCAAAATGCCTTACGGACAAGGGTGTTAAGTTTTACGGCGCATTCTGGTGCTCGCACTGCAACAACCAGAAAACAATGCTTGGCACAAGCATGCAGTATGTTGATTATATTGAGTGTTCAACTCCGGACGGGCAGGGCCAGACCCAGGTATGCCCGGATGCAAATATAGACTCTTATCCGACATGGGAATTCAGCGGCGGCTCAAGAATAAAAGGGGAAATGGCACTTTTGCAGTTAAGCCAAAAAAGCGGATGCAGCCTAAGCTGAGTTAAAAATTCTTGAAAATCAGTGTTATTGAAAAGCCCTCAGCACGGCTTCGGGTTGCCATCAGTTCGCATTTTGATTTGGTATTAGACAACAAAAATTCCCATTGCATAGAAAAAATCCATAGGATTTTTGAAATTCAAGAATGTTCCATTCTTGAATATTTCCTTTTTGCTTGATGTTTTATTAAATAATGCTCACAATTGGAGATGGCAACCTACAACTTTTCAATAACACCTAAAAATCCAAACTTTTATATTCTATTTTAAAAATCAGTTCATAAGGTGGTTGAATGGTATTATGCTTAATCGCGCTTCCAATATTTGCAGTTCTTTCTATTTTCAGCGCCAAATACAGGAAACTGACTTTGGAATCTTTGGACTGCGTTTTCAGGACGGCTGCTTTCAGGAAATGCAGAAGCGGGCTTGATGACCGGGTAAAAGCTTCGCTGACTGGAAAAGTGATGCGTGTTTCTCCAAGGACTGCGGGATTTATTTATAATAATTATAAAATTCTGTCGTGGATTATTTTGATAATATTTGTCTGGAGCATTTATGGCACTTCCGTAGGACTTTATAATTATGCAAAATATGGGAGCTGCAACGGCCCTGAAGACACGGGATTCTGCATGTTTGACCCGGCTGGAACCAACACAAAAACTTCCGAAATTGATGCGTACCAGCAGTCGGAAATAATACTCCCCGCCTTGGAGGAAAATGACCCGACAATGGGAAATAAAAATGCAAAGCTTACAATCATAGAGTTTGGATGCTATGCCTGCCCTTACACAAACAAAGCAGAGCCTATCGTAAAGGAAGTTTTGGATTATTACAAGGGGAAGGTCAACATTCAGTTCAAGACTTTTTATATTCCCCATCACAATTTGAGTTTTCAGACCGCGCTTGCAGCAAACTGCGCCCAGGAGCAGGGCAGTTATTTGGAATATCACAAAATAATTTTTGAAAATCAGGAGACTTTAAAGTTTGAGGACCTTTCCTTGCTTGCAGGAAAGCTTGGCATGAACACAACTAAGTTTGATGAATGCATGTCAACGCAAAAATATAAGGATGAAGTGCAGTCTGATACGCTAATGGGGCTGCATGCCGGAGTCCGCGGAACGCCTACATTTTTCATCGGCAATAACACGCTTGTCGGCCCAAGGCCGTTCAGAACATTCAAGGCATTCATAGACAAGGAGATGAAGAAATGATATTTGGCTATAACCCGGAAAAAATAAGAAAAGATTTTCCGATGCTTGCAAAGCCGATAGTCTATTTTGACAACGCATGCATGTCTCTTAGGCCTGTTCAGGTTATTGATAAGATTAACGAATACTACAAGGAATACACGGCGTGCGTAGGAAGGAGCTCCCATAGGCTGGCGCTCAGAGTTGAGGAAGAAGTCGATAAATCAAGAAATGAAGTTAAAGGTTTAATAAATGCAGGCCACGCTTCTGAAATTATTTTTACAAGAAATACAACTGAAGGCATCAACCTCGTTGCTAATTCACTTGGATTTAGGGAAGGCGATGAAGTTGTAATCAGCGATAAGGAGCACAATTCAAATTTAATTCCGTGGCTGAAGCTGAGAGGCAAAGGCATAAAGCTCAAAATTGTTAAAAGCAATCCGGACAACACGTTTAATCTTGAAAATTTCAGGAAATCCCTGAATGAAAAAACAAAGCTTGTTTCTGTCGTTTTTACTTCCAACATAGACGGCGTGACCAATCCTGTTAAGGAAATTGCAAAGCTTGCGCACAAAAATAATTCGCTTGTCCTTGTTGACGGCGCGCAGGCAGTGCCGGGCATGGAAGTTGATGCCAAAGAGCTTGATGTTGATTTTCTTGCATTCTCCGGCCACAAGATGATGGGCCCAACCGGGACGGGAGTTTTGTACGGAAAAAAACACGTTCTTGAGCAGATGGATCAGTTTATCGTAGGCGGCGAAACTGTTGTTGATTCAACTTACGAGAGTTATTCCAAGGAAGAGCTGCCGAACAGGTTTGAAGCAGGGCTGCAGGATTATGCCGGCATCATAGGACTGGGGGAAGCGTGCAGGTATCTGGAAAAAATCGGGCAGTCAAAAGTAGCGTCCCACGAAATTAAAATAAATAAAATAATTTCAGAATCTCTTTTGGGCAATAAAAAAATTTCTGTTATCGGTCCCAAAGAAGCCGAAAAAAGAAGTGGCATATTCTCTTTTAACATTGAAGGGATGAGCCATCACGATGTTGCAAAGATTCTTGACAATTCCAGGGGAGTTCTGATAAGAAGCGGAGCGCACTGCGCGCACAGCTGGTTTAACTACCACAATTTAAAGGGAAGCGCAAGGGCATCATTCTATCTTTATAACACGGAAAAAGAAGCTGAGATTTTTGTTGATGAGATTAAGAAAATAAGCTCGTTTTAGTGGTTAATCTACTCAAAATCCAAAAAAATATCGAAAAGTATAAATACACAAAATAAAAGGATAGCTTATAGGTGATAGTTTTGGTTAAAAAAAGAGGGAGTAAGGATAAAAGTAGCGTGGGTTCTAAAAGGCAGCTTCAGTCAGTTGAAGTTATAATCAAAAAAAAAATTCTCGGAGAAGCTCCAGTAGAGCATCACTTCGTTGTTGCTGACGGGAAAAAACTAAAGAATATTATGGAGCTCGCAGATGCCCTAGAGACAATGAGCGAGGAGATTTTCAGGCACCATGCGAATGAATTCAGGAATGATTTCAGCTCATGGGTTAAGGATGTTTTTTACGATCATAGTTTGGCAGATGATATTTCAAGGGCCAGAAATAAGTTTGAAACGCAGATTGTCATTTTGCGAAGGCTTGTAAAAGAGCTGATGTGAAAATGGTAACAAAAGAAGAAGCTGTAAAATATTTGTCAGATGCTCCGGCAGAGCATTGTTTTTGGGTAAGCGACGGTCACATTTTGAAGAATTTATCGGAATTAGCCGGCAGCCTTTCGCAGATGGACGATGGGACTTATTCATATCATGCTAACAAGGAAAAAAATGATTTCAGCAAATGGGTTGGCGACACCATAGGAGACAAGAAGCTTGCAAACGATTTGATGAGCTCCAAAACCAGAGATTCTGCAGTGAAGAAATTAAACTCAAGGCTGGCTGTGCTGAAGAAAAAGGCGGCTTAATTCTTAAAGTTTTTATATCATCAAACACCAGTGGTGAAATTGATTGACTACTATTTAATGGTAAAGTTTAAATAGAATGAATGTTTGCTATGAGCTATGTCACTCATTGCACTAATAGATAAACATAGAGCTGATTTGGCTGTTTCTTGGGAAGCCGGAAGTCAAGAAGTCGTTGATAAATATAGAGCTTTTGGTTCCGAATTAGTTCAATTGCCTTCTTTTACTTATTCAAGAGACGATATGAGGGTAGCTGTAGCTCATATGCTAGATTTGGGCTTTAATCGTCATGCAAGATATGATGTAGCAATTTATGCTATGAGAAGGTCTGCTCTAGAGGCAGTACCTGATGTTGCTGCTAGACAAGAAATTTTTGGATTAATGAGCCTAGTAGTGCTTGAACTAAGAAAAGGGAGTGATAGCAAAAGACTGCAAGAAGCCGCTAAAGATTATGTAAGGAAAGTTGGAAAATCTAGAGCTGTTGAATATTTGTTACGGGCTCAAAAGGGTTTTGACGGAGTTTCTATCGAAGTAAACGCTGCTTGTGATATGGCAAATAAAGCCGATCCAGTTTCAGGTGAAACTGCTGAAAATCACGGTCAACATATTGCATTAGAAAAAATACAATTAAATGATATTTTAGAGATTATAAAATCTTTGTAGGGTTATGATTTTTCTATTATAACTCCAAAACTTTGCATTGGGCTCAGTCGTTTAATAGTGGTTAATTAAATTCTTTAGTGAACACTATTTTTACGTATAATTTTTCGATAAATTTAAAAAGAGGGCGATTATCACAGGTGGAACGAGTTAGCAACTGTGCATAGGCATATCTAGAGGTGCAAAAAGATGGATTACAATGAGCAAAAGGAATGCCCCGGTTGCGGTACTATTATAGAAGAAGGGGAAGTTGAGTGCCCCTCATGCGGCGAAAGCTTTGTGGATAATGATGACGAAGTTCATTGAATCTTTATTGGGGTGAGCATCATGAGAAACTTTTTTGATGAAGATGAAGATGACGATGATAGTGGCGGAGAGGAAGACTGGTAAATAACAATGGAAGAATACACAAAATACGAACACGCAAGGATAGTCGGCGCAAGGGCGCTGCAGATTTCTATGGGCGCGCCGTTTATGGTGAAATTAACGGATGAAGATTTGAAGAAGATGAGTTACAATCCTGTGGAAATAGCAAAGCTTGAATTCAGCAGGGGACTGATACCTATTTCTGTAAAGAAGCCAATGCCTGGCGCTATGAAGAAAGAGAACACCAACAAGCCGTTTGACCAGACAAAATTGGAGTAAGAATGGGAAGGATAAAAACAAAGCTAGTCAAGGGAATTGCCAAGAAGCTTATCAAGGAGCACGGCTCTGAATTTACTTCTGAATTTAGCAAGAACAAGGCTTTTGTCAATAAGTATACGAGTGTGGTTTCCCCGAAGATGAGAAACATAATTGCCGGGTACACGTCAAGGCTCGTGAAGCAGAGAACAATTGCAGAGAAAGAGCCAAGAAGAAGGCTGCATGAAGAAGACTTGAGCAAGTTTTATCAGTAGATTCTTATATATTCTTAATTTCCTTTTCTAAATGGGATTAGATGCAGTTATTTCTGAATGGACTGAAGATAGAGTTAAAATTGCTAATGATGTCTTAACAAGAACTATACATTCATATCGGGCAGTTTACGGAACGAATTTTCCCCCACTTCAATTCTATTGGGTGATAATTGGTTTTATATTGCAGATATAGAACAATATAAAGCTGGGAGGAAGTGAACGTAGGGGGGTCGATGCGGATTTAAGCATGGCAGTATTAATTCATCCCAGAGAAATTAATAGGTCTAGGGATTATATTGCACTTCCAGATATTTTGGAACATTTTAAGGGTTATCTACCAAGTGATACTTTTGAATTAATGCCTTATTCTGAAAGAAGAAAAGCAGAATCAGAATTATTAGGTCCAGTTATCTCCAAGACAGATACATGGCAAGATGTTCAATATGACGGAAAAACTGCGAAAATATTTAAGATACCTCCAGAAGTTCCTTCCCTGTGGCCCAGAGGCAGGTTAACTTTTAAAAAATTAAGAAAGCTTGTAAAATCTATTTCCTAAACTACCCTATAATTTTATAATGAAACTGGTCTCGAAGAATTTTTGATATGTTTCTTATCTTCTGTAAAATAACTTATAAGCCGGGTTTAATTCGTATGATCTTGTTTCAGGATGCAATACTGCAACAGCCGCCCCAAGCCGCCCATGCGTTCTTTCTATTTCCGCTATAGAATCAGCGATGTCAGAATGAGTAATCGGCCTGGGCTGCCTTCCGGCAGCAAGACGCAGAAACTCTGTAAAATTTTGGCGTGTTAATGTCTGCTCAAGATGAGTGGAATCTTCTGAATAATTCGGTGTTCTTTGCCTAAAATAAACTCTTGGGTTTAAGGGATCAGAAAAATCAAGCATTATGGCCTGCATACCACCCCTATCTTGGGTTCTTCCATGTCCCCTGAATAATGCACTAAGCCTATCCACCAAGTGGCCTTTGTTGATATCAAACTCTGTAAAATCCCCCCCGTTAGGTACTTCAAACATTAATTCCCCCATATTAACCAGGTTTACCTTTACTGAATTTTTCTTTTAACTTCTTCTCAACAATCTCCGGCACAAATCCTTTCACAGAGCCGCCGAACATAGCGATTTCCTTTACGATGCTTGAGCTGATAAAAGAGTAATCATCCTTGGTCATCAGAAAGATTGTCTCAATATCTTTTTCCATTTCTCTTCCTATCAAAGCCCTTGAAAATTCATACTCAAAATCGGAAATGGCCCTCAATCCGCGGACAATAACATTTGATTTTTTCTTTTTGACGTAATCCAATAATAAGCCTTCAAAGTATTCCACTTCAACCCTGCCGTTGTGTTTTTTAAGTGCCTCTTTAAGCATTTCAACCCGTTCCTTTCCGGAGAATGTTGCCGCTTTCTGCGGATTGTCAGCCACGACAACGTGCAATTTGTCAAATATTTTTAGTGCTCTTCCTATCACATCCGTATGGCCGTTCGTCACCGGGTCAAAGGTTCCGGGATATACTGCCGATTTCATATTCATACCGGTTATTTTAATCTTATTTAAAGTTTATTGATTTAATTTATTAACTATAGATTTAACCTGATTTTCCAGATTTTTTAAATCCTTACTGTTATCAATCACAAAATCCGCGAATTTCAGTTTTTTTTCCATAGGCATCTGGAATTTAGTTATCTTATTTATCTGCTCTTTTGTAAGTTTTCCCTTTTTCAGTAGCCTTCGAATTCTAGCTTTATCATCACACTTGACAACAACAATTTTGCCAACAAGCTTTCTTGAGTCAGACTCAAGAAGAAGCGGCGCATCAACAATAACCTTACTATTTTTGAATTTCTTAATTAATTTTTTTATTTCAGAATTTATTATTGGGTGGGTTATCAAATTTAATTTTTTCAATTTTTTGTCATCAGAAAAAACAATTTTCTTAAGCTTATCGCGGTTAATTGATTTATCAGAATTAATAATCTTGTTTCCAAATTCTTTTATGATTTTTTTGTAGATTATTTTGTTTGGCTTTGATATTTTGTGATACAATTCGTCCGCATTTATAACTTTAAATCCGTATTTTTTAAATAGATCAGAAGCCGCCGTTTTCCCAGAGCCGATTGTGCCTGTGATGCCGATTATCATATTCAAGAATTTAACTTATTATTATAAAAATATTCCTATATTATACGCCCTTAATCTTAATCTTCGCCATAACCTGCTCATGCAGCTTTCTGATAAACTCAACCTTGTCTTCTATCTTAAGGATGTCGGTGAATCCCTGCAGCACGATATTGAACGCAAACGGTGAAGGCAGTGATGTCCGGATTTCCTTCACAAGAATTTTTTTCTGCTCGATGCCTTCAATGACTTTTGAAGTATTTTCAATGTCCATTAGATCCTCAAGGACTTCCCGCCTTGCTTCTTTCAGGATGCAGAAATTTGCGTCAATTCTTTTGACAGCGCTCATTAATATCATCGAGGAAACTTGCTGCCTTCCGACTCTTTTCTCATGCCCCATATAATTCCTTAAAATCATAAGAGCGCGGGAGGCGCAGTGCCTGAACCTTCTTTTGAGAATTTCGCTGTTCTCTATTGCCATGTCCATGACTTTGCGCATCTCTTTTGACTTGACTAAATTAAAAGCCTGTATTATATTTATGCTCCTGTCGTATGCAACATAAAACCCGTTGTCATTTATGCCGATTTCAACATCCTTGTGCTGAGTCCTGGCGATTGCGAATGCAACTGCCCTTGACAAACAGTCGTTTACTCTTCTCCCGTATAAAGTATGGAATATGGAGTATTTTCTCCTGCTTTTGTCATCTGTATAGTGCTCGATTATTATTCTTGAATGCGACGGAATTTCTGCGTAATTAAACTGCTCATAGAAATAGTCATAGATAGAATTGGCGGCGTTTGCGTCAACGTAAAGGTATTTATTGATAAACTCCAAAATCTCTTTCTTTGATTTGCTGTTGCAGAACAGCTCATTCATCAGTTTCCTGAATCTTCCGATTTCCAAAGCCAAATCAAAGCTTAATGGCAGCATTTCGGAAAACCACGATGGGATTGTCGGAGATCTCATAACTGAAGCATTGACATAAGCAACCATTCCTTTGGCATACAAAAATTCATATTTTTCTCCTCCCAAGACAAAAACATCCCCCCTTTTTAATCTTTCAAGAAATGCCTCGTCAATGGCGCCAATCGGCTGCTCGCCGGCTTTTACCGTGATGTAGGACTCTTCGGGAATTGTGCCGATATTAGTCATGTGGATGACTCTTGACATTTTTCCTTTTCTTCCCATTTCATTTGAATCTTCATCAAGCCATATTTTTGCGTAAATATGCCTGTCTTCAAGAGAAATGTATTTTCCGGCAAGATAATCCAGAACTTCATTGAAATCTTTTCTTTCGAGGTTGATATAGCAATAGCTTTGCTTTACCAGCCTCCATAATTCTTCAACATCCCATCTCTGCTCAAGGGAAATTCCGTGAATCTGCTGCGCCAGAACATCAAGGCAGTTTGTCGGNATGTGTATTCTGTCAATCTTTTTCTCGATTGCTGATTTTAATAAAACGGCGCACTCAACCAAATCATCCCTATCGAGAACAATAATTCTTGCTTTTACCGTAGAATGCAGTTTATGCCCGGAACGTCCGGCGCGCTGCATGAATCTTGCAACGGATTTAGGCGAGCCAAGGCAGATAACCAAGTCAATAAATCCAATGTCTATTCCCAACTCCAAGGATGTGCTTGACACAATTACTTTCAGTTCGCCCTTTCTCAGCCTGCTTTCTATGTTGTGCCTCAGAGTTTTTGACAGCGAGCCGTGATGCGCCCCGATGTTCTCCACATAGTTTTTTGGAAATTTTTCTTTCAGGTAATTCACAACCCTTTCTGTTGCAGACCTTGTGTTCGTGAAAATCAAAGTTGTCCGGTGGCTTTGGATTAAATCATCAATCAAGGTGTACATTGAATTGTGAATCATTGCGTGCTCCATGTCCACAAGATTAGGAACCGGAGAGAGGACTTTCAAATCCATTTCCTTGAGAAACTGGACGTCAACAATCTTGCAGTCCCTCAATTTTCCTTTTTCATATCCGACAAGAAATTTTGCAATCTCGTCCAATGGCGCTATTGTCGCGCTTAACCCGATTTTTGTCATCGCAGGGGAAATCCTGTTTAATCTTTCAACTGACAATGATAAATGAACTCCTCTCTTGTTTTCCGCCAGGGCGTGAATCTCATCTGCAATAAACCATTCAACATTTCTTAATAATTCCCTGAATTTTATCGAGCTTAGCATTATCGCCAGGCTTTCTGGTGTTGTGATTAAAATATGCGGAGGGTGCTTCAGCATTTTTGCTTTTTCGGAAGCCGTCGTGTCCCCGGTCCTGACTGCCGCCCTTATGTTTAATTTTTTCCCTGCAATCTCCTCCATTTCTTTTAATGGCTCAGCCAAATTTACCTGAATGTCATTGCTCAAGGCCTTTAACGGAGAAACATAAACGCAGTAAACCCTGTTTTCCAGAATTCCCTTTTCGCTTGAATCAATCAATTCATTTAGGATGGACAAAAAAGCTGTCAGAGTTTTTGTTGCTCCTGTCGGAGCGCTTACTAAAATATTATTTCTTGAATGAATTTCCATAACTCCAAATAGCTGTGGAAGTGAAAACTCACTAAATCTCGTAAAGAACCATTTATCTATAAGCGGGTTCAAAATGTGCCTTATCTGTTCAGGCTTGTATGGCTTATCTGCGTAGGTTATCATATTATAATAGTTAATATTTTTTAATATTTTCTTCTATATTGAAAATAAATGGTTATACACGAAATGTAACTATAGTTAACGACTGCAAATTTATAAAAGTGTTGGTTGTGATTAAATGAAAATTAAAAATGAGGTTTAGCATTGTTAAGGTTATACTATAAATCCTACTAAAAGCTATTTTATTTATATATCTTTAGGTCTACATTTAACTTTTTTTATCTAAAAATAGAAAGATTTATATATTAGTTATCTCTAAATTTAATAAATGGAAACTGAAGTATTACTTAAAAAACTGGAAGGTGTACAAACTATCGATTCAGTTACTAATATACTGAAAACAAGCAAAGATAAGGCTATTTACTATTTATTCCGCCTAAGAAAGGAAGGGTATGTCAAGACAAAGCGACTGAGCAATAATAGGAGGGTATATAATATCTCATTTGAGAATAAGCTTAAAGGAACTAGTTATTTTGAAATAATAAATAAGTATTCCCCAGTTAAAATTGCAACTCCCATCACTTATAAAATATATGGAAAAACTCCAAGCTTGGAGGAAACTTTAGTTTATGCGATTAAAACAGGGAGCTTAAGAACCATATTGGCCTCGTTGGCATTATTCAAAAAAATAACTGATTGGAGCGAACTTTACCAATTATCGAAGAAAAATAGGATAGAAAGGCAAGTCGGAGCTCTGTATGACCTGGCAAAAAAAATTATGAGGGTAAGAAGGATGACGGATAGGTTTAAAAATAATGCTTTACCCAAAAAAAATCATAATTTTGAGTATATTATCTCTGGATTAATGTCTGGGGATTTTAAAGACATAGAAGAAACATGGAAAATTTATTTGCCATTTAATAAAAATGATTTGAGTGATTACACATGATAACAATAGATGAGCAGCAAAAATTATTCCTGAACATAGCAAGAGTACTAAATAAAACTATCACTGCATATGCTGTTGGCGGCACAGCAATGATGTTTCTAGGAATTAAAGATTCTACATTGGATATCGATTTGGTATTTGAGAATGAAAAAGATAAAGATATTTTCAAAGAAGCAATAAAATCTCTTGGCTACAGAGAGATTAATGCTATAAAAGTTTATGGGGCAAGAAAGAACCAGCCGGAAATGCTAGTGCTAAATGATGAAAGATTTGACTTATTTGTTGTCAATGTTATAGATTTTGTATTTTCTGGGAATATGCAGAAAAGGGCAGAAAGTATACACCAATTTGGAGAAAATTTTATACTTAAAATAGCCGACCCGCACGATATAATTTTGATGAAATGTGCAACTGACAGATTAAAAGACAAGGACGATGCAAGAAAAATAATCAATCTTGGGAAGATTAAGTGGGAATTGCTTGTTGAAGAAGCTAAAAAACAAATCGAGCTTGGTAAAGAAAAAACTGCTTTCGAGTTAGGATACTTCCTGGAAGAATTAAAGAATAAAATGAAAGTTAAAATTCCTCAGGAAATCCTGGATGAACTATTTGGAATTGTTAAAAAACAGGCTGAAGAGAAACAAAAGAAATAAACTAGTCCAGATTCCCGCCTACTTCATTAAACCCCCAAGAAAACAACAACCTTTTTAAATAACACCATTATCCAATCTTCTGTGCTAATTCAATTAGCCGTTCTGACACCGCAAGGTGTGAAGAAAAGGTTCAGGTTTGGATTTATATTAAAAATTAGAAAAATTCAGGCTAAAAATAATATTAACCTAAAATAATAATTTCCAATAACAAAAATGACAACAATGTATGATGCGGAATCGCAGGATTTAATCCTGAAGGCAGCTGAAGAGCTAAAGAAAGTTCCGGACGTAAAGCCTCCGCAATGGGCGCCGTTTGTNAAGACAGGAATGCACAAGCAAAGGCCGCCTGTAAACAGTGACTGGTGGTACATAAGAGTTGCATCCGTTTTGAGAACCGTTTACAGACTGGGTCCGGTTGGAACGCAGAAATTAAGGACAAAATACGGCGGAAAGAAAAATAACGGAGTAAAGCAAGAGCATTTCTACAAAGGTTCCGGTAACATTTTAAGAAAATCACTTCAGCAGTTGGAAAAAGCCGGCTTCGTCAAGCAGGCGGAAAAAGGAATACATAAGGGAAGGGTAGTCACGCCGAAAGGAAGGGCGTTTTTGGACAAAATAGCAACCCAGCTTGTTGGGAACGCGCCAAAACGGGAAGTTATGGCGGAGCCAAAAAAAGAAGTTGTGGAAGTCCACCACGAGCAAAAGGCAGTGAAGAAAGCCGAGGACAAATCCGAATCAAAAGTTGCAGAAATCCATCACGAACAGAAGGCTGTTGAAGTTAAAAAATAATAAAAATTCAATTCAAATGCCAACTCTGGATGACCTAAGAAGGAAAAGGCTTGAAGAGCTGATGCGTTTGCAGCAGCAAAAAACGCAGCAGCAATCGGACGAGCAGTCGCAAATCCAGCAGCAGATTGAGCAGATGGAATCTGTTGTGAAGCAGTTTTTCACAAGGGATGCATTGGCAAGGTACGGAAATTTAAAATCGGCGCATCAGGAAAAAGCGGTTCAATTGCTTGTTGTTTTGTTCCAGGCAATCCAGAAAGGCCAGGTTCAGGGCAAGATTGAGGACGAGCTGCTGAAAAAGATTTTGGAGCAGCTGGCTCCGGCGAAAAAAGAATTCAAGATTAAGAGGGTTTAATAACAAAATGGCACGACACAAGCACCCGAGCAGGAAGAAAAGATTAGCCAAGTTTAGAAAGCAGACTAGATGGGCCCCTTTCTGGACGGTGCAGAAGATATACGGCAAGACAAGAAGAGTTCATCCAGGCAGGCATACAAAATTAAAAAGAAACTGGAGAAGAAACAAGAATAAGGCGTAATCATGGGAAGTGCGAAAGATGTTCAAATAGTAACTGACAGTTTTATGGTTGGTAATGTTCACATAATCGCTTCGGGAAGAGTAAGGCTAACGGACAAGTTAGCGGATTTTGATGTAAGGGCTGCGACTCCAGCCACAATGACGGATGAACTGAAGGATAGAATTGCCGTTGCATTGATGTCAAAATTAGGTGATTATCACTTAGAAATAAATTATAAATAATTAATAGGTAAACTAAAAATGGCAAAGAAAGAAGAAGCACCGAAAATTGTATTGGAAAGAAATTATAACATTCCGCTTAGAATCGCAACTTTGAAGAGCCCGTTTCACAAGAAGGCAAAAAAAGCAATCAGTACGGTCAAGATTTTCATTTCCAAGCACATGAAAACCAAGGAAGTTAAAATCGGACAATTTTTAAATTTAAAAATCTGGGAGCACGGAATGAGAAATCCCCCAAATCTTGTCAAGGTCACAGCAACTAAAGACGATAAGGGTGTTGTGTTCGTTGAACTGGTCGGAGCGCCAAAGCCTCAGCCCAAAGTGGAAGAAACAAAAAAATCCGGCAAGAAAGAATCAAAGCCGGAAGGAAAAGTGGAAGCTGAGTTCAAAGAGATTAAGGAAGAAACCAAGGAAATTAAGGAAGAAAAAGCAGAGGAAGCAAAAGAGATTCAGAAGGAAGAAATAAAAGAAATGCAGAAAGAGCATCCTAAAATGCACCCTCCGAAAATGCCTTCACAGCCGAAAGTTTCACAGACCCACCCGACAGCGCCGAAGAGCGTTTGAGGGTTTTTTGAATTATTTTTCAACTTTATTATCACTTAGTTGAATATCTTCTAATTTTTTTGTAAACATCTGGGCTAAAAGATGCGGATCTTTGTTTATTGATGTAAACACCTTGTAGGTTGCTTGCTCTATCCTGCCAACCAGTTCTCTTTCTTCAGCACCCAATCCTGATTTTCTTTGATAAAACTCCTTTCTAAAATACCTTAACACGCAAACGGCCGATGCAAATAATTCCGACTCATCATCATAAGGATGCCCGGCCACAGAGTGCGCCCCAAATCTTGAATTTCCAAAATATGCGCTTTCAGTAAAAATGTCAAATACGTCTTTTGGATAGATTCTTGGATCATATTTTGCTTTGTTGAAAAGGTTGGCGAAATCAGTTTTTGCTTTTACTTCAGGATTGAACCTGCCAATAAAATCCCATATACTTCTATAATCAAAAAGGTTGTGCGCCATCTCGTGGCATGCGCCGATTTCCGCCTGCCTCTTGAAAAAAGGGGTTTCAAAATCGCCTGTTGTCAGTATGCTCATATCCTTAAGATTTGGCGACAGGTTAAATGCCAGTTCCGTGGAAGGGCCTTGGGCGCCAGTCAGATAAAACGGCTGCTCGTCAACAACATACACCCTGAAAGGCTCGTGATATTGCGAAAACAGCCTGTGCAGGCCGTGAATGGGCTTCAGGCCATCCTGAGGCAGTTCTTTTTCCGTAAATATTCGCACGAAATCTTTTTCATCTTCGGGTTTGTAGTAGTTGACTATTGGCTTGATTCTGTAAGAGAAAACTTCTCCATTGGCATTGTCTGTCCCTTGGTTTTTGCCATTTCTGTAGACCATGAATTTCAGCGTGATGTAATTGGAATTAATGTTCGGCACAGTGTTGAAGTACACCCATTCGCTTCCATCGCCAGACACAGTTGCCGGCAACACGTTATTTTTTGGCCTTCCAAATAAATCGGAAATCTCGTATTGCGGTGAATTTTGAACTCCTCCGCTGAATCTTCCGCGAAATCCTTTTTTGTCGCCGGTTGCAATTACTTCAAATTCCAGTCCTTGTTCAACAAGCGCCCTGACGGCTTCGATGTCAAATAAAACTTTCCATCCTTTTATCCTTATTTTCCCCAATGGAGTGTCGATGCTCTGCCCGCTTGCGTAAGTATGGGCTTCATACTGCGGAAGCTCAATGTCCTGCGGCCTGAAAAAATATTCACCGGCTGAAACTCCTAACAAGCCCAGCGCAGCTATTCCTCCGGCTACAAACGCCCTGCGGGAAACTAATACTCTTCTTTCCAATGTTGGCTCCTGTTGTCGCTGATGAAGCCCAAGGCCGACCTTTTCTTCATTATGCCCATCCAAAAATCCAAGGATCTTTCTGACTAAACCACCCATAGCTACGAGTAATCAAATAGTGTATAAAAAACTTTATGGATGGCACCATTTGGCAATAGGCGCATTTTTTCCAATACCTTTTAAAACTGAATATAATTCTAAGGGTATATGTCCCAACTGCCTTTTGAAAAAATAAACAGAAAAATCTTAGTAAGAAAAGAATCAGAAACAGACTGCAAATACGGCTGCAATCCACAGGAAAGAAAAACAGAGGAAATCATAACTTACGGGATTGTGAACGTAGACAAGCCGAAGGGCCCAACGAGCCACCAGGTTTCTGATTACATGCAGAAAATTCTTCACATCAATAAGGCCGGACATTCTGGAACTTTAGACCCGGCAGTAACAGGCGTTCTTCCAGTGGCATTAGACCGGGCTACAAGAATAGTGCAGGGATTATTAACTGCAGGAAAAGAATATGTTGCAATAATGCACCTGCATAAGGAAGTTGAGGAAAAACTTTTGAGGGAAACGATACAAAAGTATTTTATCGGCAAAATCATGCAGCTGCCACCCATTAAAAGCTCCGTGAAAAGGCAGCTGAGGCCAAGAACAATTTATTATATGGACATCCTGGAAATTGACGGAAACGATGTAATGTTTAAAGTCGGGAGCGAAGCCGGAACTTATATCAGAAAATTAATTCACGATCTCGGCCAAAAATTAAAAGTCGGTGCTCACATGGCGGAATTAAGAAGGACAAAAGCCGGGCCTTTTGATGAATCCACTCTTTTTACGATGCAGGAATTAACTGACGCTTACTATTACTGGAAAGAGGAGCAGAATGATAAATTCATAAGGAGGGTAATTCAGCCGATTGAAGCCGGAGTGAAGCACCTTCCTAAAGTCTGGGTTTTTGACACCACAGTTGAAAGCTTATGCCACGGGTCAGACCTAAAAGTGCCGGGCATCAGCAAACTAAACAACCAAATAATCAAAAATAATACAGTTGCAATCATGACTTTGAAAGGGGAATTGGTTGCAATAGGAACATCGCACATAAGTTCTGAGGAAATGATGGACGAGAGAGGGGTGGCTGTCACGACAGAAAAAGTTTTCATGCAGCCGGGAACTTATAAGATTCAGGGTTAACAGATACTTTTAAATATTTCTTAATAAAACTTAATCAGGGATTTAAAAATGAAATCAATGATGGAATGCCCGCTTTGCGGGGCAGAGGTAAGCAAGAAAGAGGAATACTGCCAGGAATGCGGGAAACACTGAAAAACCCTAAAGGTGTTTTTAGTGCACCGAATAGTTCAGAGGACTTTCCCAGTTCCCTTAAAAAAGATTAAATATAATTTTGCTTTTTCTTAATTGTGTGATTAATATGGATGAAAAGGAAACAAAAAAGAGCCTGAAATTCTCAATTTATGACGGCGCGGCATTTGCCGTAATGGACGGAATGACTGCCTCTTTTCTGGTGCCATTTGCGGTTGCGCTGAACGCTTCTGTAAATCTGATAGCTGCTCTGAGCTATATCCCTCAGCTGTTAGGGGCATTTGCCCAGCTTTTATCGGCAAAAATTGCAGAGATGTTCCGCGACAGGAAAAAAATACTTGTGATAGGCTCGTTTGTGCATGCAATCTTCTGGATTCCTTTGCTTTTAATTCCGTATGCAACCCCCAGCCAAAAATATTTGCTGGTGGTTTATGTGGCTATTCAGGCCGTTTTTGTTCAAATCATGCTCCCTATCGGCAACTCTCTCATGGGGGATATAGTCCCAAAATATGAGCGCGGCAAATTTTTTGGCCTCAGGAATAAAGTCATAGGGGTGATATCCTTTGCCTCCGCGCTTTCAGCTGGCCTGATTCTAACCTATATTTCCCCAAAAAACATTTTTTTGGGCTTTGCAATACTGTTTTCCTTTGCATTCATCGGAAGGTTCCTTTCGGGAATTTTCAAAATATTCATAGCCAACCCGGCCCCGGACTTCGGGCACGAGGAAAAATTTTCAATAGTTGATTTTGTCAAAAGAATGGATAAAACCAATTACGGGCATTTCGTAAAATATCTCACCCTGTTTAAATTTGCAACAAACGTTGCAGCCCCCTTTTTTATATTGTACATGCTGAGGGACCTGCATTTCACTTATCTTCAATTTACAATTATCACGGCTTCCGAGCTGATTGCAAGCTTTGTAGCGATGGGAATCTGGGGCAGGCTTATAGACGAGAAAGGCACCAAATTTGT